>Ga0209613_1000154_pt1 | contig 89595 bp, 75 predicted proteins | sample BioC13SIPDNA_2_FD_185747 | JGI IMG/M metagenome (GOLD analysis project Ga0209613, IMG submission 185747) | Anaerobic biogas reactor microbial communites from Washington, USA - Biogas_R2_A C13 SIP DNA (SPAdes) (version 2) | ecosystem: Engineered > Bioreactor > Anaerobic > Unclassified | place...
GCTCAAGAAGCTCAGCGTGGACAACCTCTCGAACCTCACCCCCCACCCGCTCAAGGTGATCCTCGACTACAGCCACCCGCCGGTCCTGGAGAGGATACGGGCCCTGCGGCGCCTCCCCTCCGCGGCGAGCGATTCCAAGGAGTTTTGACCCGCCCCCGCCCCCCCCGTGCGATTTTACAATCAGGAGACAATTGGGAGACAACCCCGCGCGGATGAGATGCGATAGTGACGACGATGAGGGCCGTGCGGGGGGGGGGCGGCGGCTTGATGCGGCCCGATCGGCATGCTATATTGACAAAACCCTTTATGAGGCCAGAGCTGATGGATGCACACAGGCGTTTCATTGCGCGGACGATTGTTGCGGCGCTGCGTACGGTTCTCGTTCCCGCCCTGCTGCTGGCGGCCTGTCCCGCGGGCGGCGGCGGCGCGGATCTCGGAGACGCCGGCCGGGGCGCGCACGGCAGCCTGACGATCACCACCTACGGCACGGGCAACGAGGGGCACCTGATCACCTTCCCGGATTTGACGACGATGTCGATCGACTGCGCGAACGGCGACATCACCACCGTGTCGCATTTTCACTCCGACCATTGCGGCAGTTCCTGTGAATCGAGCGCACAGCACCACCGGAACAACACCAGGCCCGGCGATATCCTTTACGACAAGGACGGCGTGATCGTGCAGTGCGTCGCCGCCAACAGCAAGGTCATCGGGGAGGAGGCGGTGTATCTGTCGTGCGAGGATACCAGCGACGAGAACAGGGAGAGCATGGCCCTGCTGATCACTTACGGGGGGTTCGACTACCTGACCGCGGGCGACCTTACTACCAGGCGCGAGGAGTGGATGGGGGATGCGCTCCGGGCGCTCGGCGTGAACGTGGATGTGCTCAAGGTGAGCCATCACGGGAGTCGCAGCAGTTCAAGCGCCGAGTACCTCCAGGCCATCAGGCCCGAGTACGCCGTCGTCTGCGGCAGTGCATCGAGCCCCCATCTGGAGACGCTGGACAACCTGAAATACGCCGAGGTGAAGACGATCTACTATGCCCGCGACTATGAGAATGGAGAAGGGTACCCCGTCCACCGGGCGAACGGGGATATCACGATCACCACCGATGGTTACACCTATTCATTCTCGGGGAGGGACTTCAGACACGACTCCTTCCATGTAGACGACAGCGTCGGATCCCCGACGCCCACGCCGATGCCGGGCCCGACGCCCGTGCCGGACAAGCTCGTACAGGTCACGACGAACGGCACCGATCTTGCCGCGGGCAATACGCTCGTGGTGAAGGCGGCGGTAATGCCGATATTGAAATGGAAGTTCGACGCCTACGCCGTGCTGCTCGGCCCCGCGGGCGTCTACTCGATCCGGTTCGGAAACTCTCTCGTGCCCGGCGTGGAGCCGATCGCGCGCAAGGTGTTCCTGTTCGGGGAGTATGACGGGACGCTGCTCCAGATGAAGGTGCCTCCCGGGGTTGCGGGCCGATACCGGGTCATCCTCGGACTTGCGGACGAGGGCGCGCGGGTGACGGGGGTGGGGAGCGCATTCGAGTTGGACGAGCAGTACCTCACGGTAACGGACTGAGCGGGGACGGGGGGCGGGCGCCGCGCGTCCGGGGCGTTTGTCGTTTCGAGATCGATCGAACGCGGGGCGTGCCGCCGCTCGCGCCGTCCGGATTTTTCGGCACCTTCCCGCCCTTTGCGCCGTTCCCCCCGTTCGCGCCTTCCTCGCCGTTCTGACCCTTTTCACACTTCACGCCTTTTCCTATACTATCCGTTCGCGCGCCGCATCCAACTACACCGCGCATACGAAAAGGATCCGACTATGTCCGTGCTCGTGAAGACCGTCGTCCTCCTGATGCTCTCCAATATCTTCATGACGTTTGCCTGGTACGCCCATTTGCGGAACCTGAACAACCGGGCCTGGTTCATCGCCGCCCTCCTGAGCTGGGGCGTGGCGCTCTTCGAGTACCTCCTGCAGGTCCCCGCCAACAGGATCGGCTACGGCACGCTTTCCCTGGCGCAGCTCAAGATAGTGCAGGAGGTGATCACGCTCTCCGTCTTCGTCCCGTTCTCCCTCTTCTACATGGGCCAGGAGATGCGGCTCAACTACCTCTGGGCGGGGTGCTGCCTCCTCGGGGCGGTCTTTTTCATCTTCAAGGGGTAGCGGCGGAACACCGCGGCGTCGTTCGCAAAGGGGCTGGCGCCTTGTGCGTCCCCTGGGGGGGGGGGCCGGGATTCCAGGAGATCGCCCCAAGACGCGTGCGACATCCTTTCCTTGCCGTCTCATGGGGCTGGCTCCCCCCCCCTGACCCTCCCTCTGCACCCAGACTCGGGGGAGGGGGATGGGAGGAGGGCGGGGTGATTGTCCCCGGAGGATTCCGGGAATCCCCGAGGATTTCGATTCCGCCGGGGAAAGCCGCGGGGCGGGGGAGCCGATTCTCCTGCTTCTCCTTGCGTCGGCCCCTCGAAGCTGATACAGTCACCGGACGGGGCACGGGCGATGAAGAGGATGCGGATCCGGGTCGGCGGCGTCGTGCAGGGTGTCTGCTTCCGGTACTACGCGGCGCGGGAAGCGGCGCGCGCGGGCGTCTCCGGCTGGGTCCGCAACACCCCCGACGGCCGCGTCGAGGCGGTCGTCGAGGGCGAGGAGCCGGACGTGGACTCCATAACCGGCTGGTTCCGGCACGGGCCCCCCGACGCCGTGGTCGACGAGTTCCACGCGGACGAGGAGCCGTACCGAAACGAATTCGACGGCTTCCGCGTGCTCTCCTGAACAGGGCGCAACGCGGCGCCCCTCAGCGGACCCGGTTCTTCCCGGCGCGCTTGGCGCGGTAGAGCGCCTTGTCCGCCTTGAGCACCAGGACGTCCCTCGTGCGGCCGTCGTCGGGAAACGCGGCCACCCCTATGCTGATGGTCACGGGGGCGGGCATCCGCCTGCCGGCGCGGCTGCGGTGCAGTTCCTCCGTCGCCGCGCGGAGGCGCTCCGCGACGGCGATCGCGCGCTTCTTGTTGGTATGGGAGAGGAGGAGGGCGAACTCCTCCCCCCCGTAGCGCGCGGCGATGTCGCCCGCCCGGATGGACCTGCCGAGAAGGGAGCCCATGGCGCGGAGGGCCTCGTCGCCGGCGAGGTGCCCGTGGGCGTCGTTGTAGTCCTTGAATCCGTCGAGGTCCATGAGGAGCAGGGAGAACGGGTACCCGTACCTCGCCGCCGCGCTGATCCCCCGCGCCAGCGCCTGGTGAAAGTAGCGGTGGTTGTGGATGCGGGTGAGCTCGTCGAAGATGGAGAGCCGCCGGTAATGGTCCTTCATCCGGGCCCCTGCGTAGTACCGGCGGCGCTCGATCGCCCTCCTGATGACGATCTCCGCCCACTCCCCCCGGATCGGCGTCAGGATCGTGTCGTAGGCGCCCTGGACGAGGCAGGAGACGATGGTCCTGAATCGGCCGGGCGTGGCGGTGATGATGATGCACGAGTCCAGTCCCATCTCCCTGATCTCGCGTATCATCTCGACGCCGGGCCGCCCGCCTGGATCGAGGCAGAGGATGACGAGGTCGTGGTAGCGCGCGCCCAACTCAGCCCGCGCTTCGGACCAGGAACGAACCTCCGCCGCCACGAGGCCGATGCGGCGGCAGACCTCCATCAGCGTCTCCGCGGACGTCCCCCGCCTGTCCACGATCAGGGCGCGTTCCCTTCCCGACATCTCCCGCATCCTCCCCCAGATCGCCCGCCGCGGCTTTCCCCGCCGGAGGCACGCCCAAGGATATCATCTGAACGCCCGCGGGGGAAGGCGTATCCGGCGCGCCGCGGCGGGGGAGGCGTTTGACACCGCTCAAACGAACTGATAGACTTCACGATCACAGGGGGGAGAAGGGTGAACACGCGCGTCTTCAGCGGCATACAGCCGACCGGTGTGCTGCACATCGGCAACTACCTCGGCGCGATCAAGACCTGGGTCGCCCTGCTCGACGACCACGAGTGCATCTTCTGCATCGTGGACCAGCACGCGATCACGGTGCCGTACGAGCCCGCGGGGATGCAGGCGCGGATATTCGACGCCGCCGTCGGGTACCTGGCGTGCGGGGTCGATCCGGCGCGGTGCGCGATTTTCGTCCAGTCGGACGTCCCGGAGCACACCGAGCTCGCCTGGTATTTCAACACGGTGACCCCGGTCGCGTACCTCGAGCGGATGACCCAGTACAAGGACAAGTCGGCGCAGTTCCACGAGCAGATCAACATGGGGCTCCTCGGCTACCCGGTGCTCCAGGCGGCGGACATCCTCCTCTACAAGGCCGGGATCGTCCCCGTCGGGGAGGACCAGTCGCAGCACCTCGAGCTCACGCGGGACGTCGCGCGGAAGTTCAACCGTCTCTACGGGGAGACGTTCCCGGAGCCCCGGACGCTGGTCGGAACGGCCCCCCGCGTCGCGGGCCTCGACGGGGCGGCCAAGATGAGCAAGACGCTGGACAACTACATCGCGATCAACGAAACGCCGGAGGAGATCTGGAAAAAGCTCTCGACGGCGGTGACCGATCCCGCCAGGAAGCGCCGCACGGACCCGGGGACCCCCGAGGCGTGCAACATCTTCTCGCTGCACGCGTTCTTCTCGACGCCGGCGCAGCGGGCGCGGGTGGCGGAGGGGTGCCGCACCGCGGGGATCGGCTGTCTCGAGTGCAAACGGCTGCTGGCGGAGAATATCGCGCGGGAGCTCGCGCCGATCCGGGAGCGGTACGAGGCGTTGCGCAACGATCCGGCGGCGGTGCGCCGGGTGCTCGACGAGGGGGCGGAGAGATGCAGGACGATCGCGCGGGAGACGATGCGGGACGTGAAGGGGAGGATGGGGCTCCTCCGCTGAGCGCCGCCGCGGATGCGGACCGGTCCGCCGCGGGGGCGGAGCGCCTCCGCGCGCTGCAGGATATGCGGGACTGCAAGGTGGCGCTCGACGTCTTCGAGGGCCCCCTCGACCTGCTCCTCTACCTGATACGGCGCGAGGAGGTCGACATCCGCGACATCCCGATCGTCACGATCGCCGACCAGTACATCGGCTACCTCGACCTGATGCGGATGCTCGACCTCGACATCGCGAGCGAGTTTCTCGTGATGGCGGCGACGCTGCTGCAGATCAAGTCGCGGATGCTGCTCCCGCCCGAGGAGCGCCCGGTCGAGGAGGCGGTCGAGGAGGAGGACCCTCGCGGCGCGCTCGTCAAGCAGCTCCTCGAGTACAAGCGCTTCAAGGAGGCGGCGGGCTTCCTCTCCTGGAAGGAACAGGAGCAGCAGTCGGTCTTCGCGCGCTACGTGGACCGGACGTTTCTCCCCGGCCCCTCGGACAGCCCGCTCGTGGAGGTGAGCATCTTCGACCTGATCAGCGCCTTCTCGGACGTGCTGAAGCGCTGCACCGGAGACCCGCGGGAGATCGCCGAGGAGCTGTACACGGTGACCGACAAGATCGCCGCCATCACCGCCCTCCTCGGCGTCCGGCCGGTGCTGAAATTCAGCGAGCTGTTCAAGGATGCGCGCATCCGGACGGAGGTGGTGGTGACGTTCCTGGCGCTGCTTGAGCTGATACGGCTCAAGAAGATACAGGCGCACCAGCCTGCGCCGTTCGCGGAGATAGAGATCTGCGCGGCCTGAGGCACGGCAGATCCCAGACGGGAGACGCGAGATGGGGGAAGAGGCGAACAACGTCAAGGCCATCGTGGAGGCGCTGCTCTTCGCCGGCAGCGAGCCGGTCAAGCCGTCCGAGATACGGGAGATCCTCGCCGTCTCGCTTCCGCAGGGCGACGGAACGATACGCGCGCTGATCGAGGAGTTGCGGGACGACTACCGGAAGGGCGGGAGGAGCTTCACCATCGCCGAGATCGCCGGCGGCTACCGTCTCCAGACGCTCCCCGAGTACGGAGACTGGATCTCGCGTCTCCGGGCGGCGCCGTCGCGGCGGAAGCTCTCTGCGCCCGCCCTCGAGACGCTGGCCATCGTCGCCTACCGCCAGCCGATCACGAAGGCCGAGATCGAGGCGATCCGCGGGGTCAACATCGACGGGGTGCTCGAGAACCTGATGGACCGGGGACTGGTCGAGACGAAGGGGCGCAAGCAGGCGATCGGGAAGCCGCACCTGTTCGGGACCACCAAGAGGTTCCTGGAGCATTTCGGGCTCCGCACCATCAAGGATCTTCCGGAGATAGAGGAGCTGAAGCGCGCGATCGCGGCGGAGGCGCCGGCCGGGCCCGCCCCCCCCGCGGAGCGGCAGGGGCTCGCATGATCGGGCGCCGCAACGGGAAGGCGCGGCCTCCCCTGGGGCGCCGGGAGGGACGCGGAGGACGCATGAAGATCGACGATCTGAGGAAGAAGATCGACGCGCTGGACCGCAGGATCGTGGCCCTGATCAATGAGCGGGCCTCCTGCGCTCACGAGATCGGCCGGATCAAGCGCGACACGAACCGGGAGGTCTACGCCCCCGAGCGCGAGAAGGCGGTCTACGAGAAGGTGGAGGGGATGAGCGGCGGGCCGCTTCCGGCCGGCTCGCTCCGGGCGATCTACCGCGAGATCATGTCGGCCTCGCTCGCCATCGAGAAGAAGCTGGTGGTCGCCTACCTCGGCCCGGAGGCGACGTTCACGCACCTGGCGGCGAGGAACAAGTTCGGCGGTTCCGTCGACTACGCCCCGGCGGCGAGCATCACGGATATCTTCGGCGAGGTCGAGCGGGGCGCGGCGGACTACGGGGTCGTGCCGATCGAGAACTCCAACGAGGGCGCCGTGACGCACACCCTCGACATGTTCGCGGATTCCCGGGCGAAGATCTGCGCGGAGATCTACCTCGACATCTCGCACTGCCTGATGGCATCCTGCGCGCCGCGGGAGATCACAACAATCTACTCGAAGGCCGAGGTCTTCGGGCAGTGCCGCGCCTGGATCCGGGAGAATTGCCCGTCGGTGGAGCTGATCGACTGTTCCTCGACCGCCCGGGCGGCGGAGCGCGCGGCCGGGGAGCCCGGCGCCGCGGCGATCGCCAGCGAGCTCGCCGCGGAGCTGTACGGGCTGAGGATCGCGGCCCGCGGCATCGAGGACAGCGGCAGAAACGAGACGCGCTTCCTCGTGATCGGCCGCGCCTCCGCGGGGCCGAGCGGGGACGACAAGACCTCCATCCTGGTCTCGATCTCCGACCGGGTGGGGGCGCTCCACCGGATGCTCTACCCGTTCAGGAGGCACGCGATCAACCTGACCAAGATCGAGTCGCGCCCCTCGAAGAGGAAGGCGTGGGAGTACTACTTCTTCATCGATCTGGAGGGGCACGTGGCGCAGAAGAAGGTGGCAGAGGCGCTGCGGGAGCTGGAGCGGCAGTGTCTGTTCGTGGAGCACCTCGGCTCGTACCCGAGGGCGAAACCGCGGCTCCCGTGCGCCTGCGCGGAGGAGACGAAACGGAACCGCCGCCCGCGGCGCGCGGGCAAACCCGGCGGATTGAACCGGAACAGGGCAGGGAGGGTCGGATGATAGGCAAGGCGATACGGCTGGAGCGCACCATCAACCGGGCGAGCAGGCGGACGGTCATCGTCCCGATGGACCACGGGATGACGTTGGGCCCCATCCCCGGGATCGGCGACATCAAGGAGACGATCAACAAGATGGTCGAGGGGGGCGCGAATGCCATCCTGCTCCACAAGGGGATGGTCGAGGCGGGGCACCGCGGCGGGGGGAAGGACGTGGGGCTCATCGTCCACCTCTCGGCGTCCACCTCGCTGAGCCCGTACCCGAACACGAAGGTCCTCGTCTGCACCGTCGAGGAGGCGGTCCGCCTCGGCGCGGACGCGGTGAGCGTGCACGTGAACCTCGGCGACGTGATGGACACGGCGATGATCCGCGACACGGGCGTCATCTCGAAAGCGTGCCGCGAATGGGGGATGCCGCTCGTGGCGATGATGTACACGCGCGGGGAGAAGATCAAAAACCAGTTCGACGTCAAGCATGTGAAGCAGGCCGCCCGCGTCGGTGCGGAGCTCGGCGCCGACATCGTGAAGGTGGTCTACACCGGAAGCCCGGAGACGTTCCGGGAGGTCGTCGAGGGGTGCCCGGTCCCGGTCGTCATCGCGGGCGGGGAGAAGATGGAGACCGACAGGGATCTGCTCGCGATGGTCGAAGGGGCGCTGAAGGCCGGCGCCGCCGGCGTCTCGATCGGCAGGAACGCGTTCCAGCACAAGGACCCGATCCGCATCGTGCAGGCGATCGGCAGGATGACGCACCAGCATTGGGACGCCGAGAAGGCGCTGGAGTTCCTGAAACAGCGATGATCCCCGCCGCATGCACGAGGGTGTCGTGAAGAAGGTCTGGGTCAAGGCGGTTCCGTGGGACGCGGCGGCGGTGGCCGCCGCGATCGAGAGCGGCGCCGACGCCGTGGTCGTGGAGGAGGGGAGGACGGCGGAGGTGAGGAGGCTGGGCCGCATCCAAACCGTCGCGCCCGACGGGGACCTGAGGATCGGCGAGGACGTCGTCGAGGTGGAGATCGGGGGGAAGGCGGACGAGGAGGAGGCGCTGCGGCTGAGCAGAGCCAAGACCGTTGTGGTCCGGTGCGCCGACTGGACGATCATCCCCCTCGAGAACCTCATCGCCCAGACGCGCGGCCTCTTCGCCGAGGTGAAGAACCTCGACGAGGCCCTGACCGCCGTGCGGATCCTCGAGAAGGGGGTGGACGGGATCGTCCTCCATGCCGCCGACCCGGCGCAGATCCGGGAGACGGTCAGGGAGGCGCGCCGGGTCGGCGAGAGGGTCGAGCTCGTGACCGCGCGGGTGACCGGCGTGGAGCGGTGCGGGACGGGGGACCGGGTCTGCGTCGACACCTGCGCGGCCCTGAGGCTGGGGGCGGGGCTGCTCGCCGGGGAGTCAGGCGGCGCGTTGCTCCTCGTCCACTCCCAAAGCGCCGAGCGCGCCTCCGCCGGCCTGTACCCGTTCAGGATCGACGCGGGCGGCGCGCGCGCCTGCGTCTTGTTGCCCGGCGGCGCCACGAAGCCCCTCTCCGAAGTCGCGGCGCACGAGGAGGCGCTCGTCGTCGCCCACGACGGCTCGGCGCAACGGGCGATCATCGGAAGGGTGAGGATCGAGAAGGGGCCGCTGCTGCGGGTGAAGGCCGAGGCGGGCGGGAGGCCCGTGACGCTCATCCTGGATGACGCCGAAACAAGCCGGCTCGTAACACCCGGGGGCGCCGCCGTATCCGTGCGCGGGCTCGAAAAGGGAACCGAGATCCTCGCGCACCTCCGCCCCGCCGCCGCATCGGGATGCGCCGGGGGGCGTTGACCACGGGGGGACGGGGGGTGAAGAAGCTCGCCATCTGCGGTCTCGGCCTCATCGGCGGCTCGATCGGTCTCGCGGCCCGGGAGAGACGGCTCGCCCGCGAGGTCTGCGGCCTGGTGCGGAGGCCCGGTTCCGTCCGCACGGCGACGCGCATGGGCGTTGTCGATGTCGCCACGCGCGACCCCGCCGAGGCGGTCCGGGGGGCGGAGATGGTCGTCCTCGCCGTCACGCTGGGCGCCACCGCCGCGGTCGCGGAACGGGTGCGCCCCCATCTCCCCGCGGGGTGCGTCGTCACCGACGTCGGGAGCTGCAAGCGCCTCGTCATCGGGCGGACGCAGAAGGCCCTCGGCCGGGACGTGCGCTTCGTCGGCGCGCATCCGATCGCGGGCTCGGAACGGAGCGGGATGGAGGCATCCCGCGCGGACCTGTTCGAGGGGGCCCCGTGCATCCTCACGCCGGTCCGCGGCACGGATCCCGCCGCCATGGAGAACACCGCCGCGTTCTGGGAGGCCCTCGGGGCGCGCGTCTGCGTGATGAGCCCCGCGGCGCACGACCGCGTCGTCGCCGCTGTCAGTCACCTGCCACACCTCGTCGCCGCCGCCCTCGTCAACGCCTCCGCCGGGATGCGCGGCGGCGAGAGGCCCGTCCTCGACTACGCGGGGAGCGGTTTCCGCGACACCACGCGGGTCGCCGCGGGCGATCCCGGGATCTGGGCGGAGATCGCGGCGGACAACCCCCGCGAGATCCTGCGCCTCGTCGATCGCGTCGAGCGGCAGCTCTCCCTGTTGAAAACGGCCCTTCGCCGCCGGGACCGCGAAGCCCTCCGCCGGTTTCTCGCCCGGGCCGCCGCCGCGCGCCGCCCGCTCAACGCCGGCTGACCGCCCGCGGGCACACGGCCGTCAGACCCGTCGCCGTGCAATCGGCCCGCACGCAATCAGCCCGCAATCAGCCCGCTTGAACGAGAGGCGCCCGTGTGCTACGCTTCCACATCCGCGCGCGACGTGGCGCTCGTGCAAAGGGGAGGGGATTGCGTGCAGGCGAAGATACGGAAGATCCATTACCCCCGGAACGCCGGGGAACTCAGTGCGCTCTTGAAGAAGGGGAGGGGGAGGGTGGCCCCCGTCGGCGGCGGGATCTCGTTTTCGTTCTCCGTGCCCCCGAAGGTGACCGAGCTCGCCAGTCTCCGCGCGCTCGGCCTCGACGCCGTCGCCGTCGACCGGAACGGACTCAGCCTCGGAACGCTCGTCACCGTGGCGAAGCTGGCGGCCTCGGCGCCCGCGCAAAGGTTCCTCGGCGGTCTCCTCGCGGAGACGGCCGCCAAAATCGCCGCGACGCCCAACCGGAACCTGATCACCGTCGGCGGCAACGCGATACGGCTCTTCATCTGGTCCGACCTGCCCGTCGTCTACGCCGCCGCGGGCGCCGTTTTCACGCTGCGGGGGGAGAACGGCGCGCGCCGCCTCTCCGCCGCCCGCTTCTACGAGTCGCAGCCGGCCCTCCTGCTTCGCCCCTCGGAGTTCCTCGAGAAAATCGCCATCCCCGCGCCGCCGCCCCGCACCGGCGCGGCGTTCGAGAAGTTCAGCGAGACGGAGAACACCTTCGCCCTCGTCTCCGCCGCGGCGGTCGTCACGCTCGACCGCGCGGGACGGTGCCGGTCGGCGCGCCTCGCCCTCGGGGGGCTCCGGCTCCTTCCGCGCGTTTCAGAGAGGGCGGCGGCGGTCCTTGAGGGGCTGGCCCCGTCGCCCGCGCGTATCGGCACGGCGGCCGCGGAGGCGGTGGAGGAGACGGGCGCGATCAAGGACATCAGGGTGAGCGGGGAGTACAAGAAGCGCCTCGCGGCGGTGGTGGGGCGGAGGGCGCTGGAGAGGGCCTTCGCCGCGGCGAGGGGCGGGAAGGGCAAGGGACGCTGAGATGAAGATGGAGTTCTCCATAAACGGGGTCTTGAAGACGGTGGACGCGGAGCCGGGGGAGGTGCTGCTCGACGTCCTCCGGCGCGAAGGGTACAAGGGGGCGAAGTTCGGCTGCGGGCAGGGGTTCTGCGGGGCCTGCACCGTGCTCCTGGACGGGGAACCGGTCAACTCCTGTCTTCTGCTCGCCGGGCTCGTCGAGGGAAGGAAGATCACGACGATCGAGGGGATCGGGAGCGTGGACCGGCTCCACCCGATCCAGGAGGCGTTCCTCGACGCCGGCGCCGTGCAGTGCGGCTACTGCACGCCCGGATTCATCCTCTCCGCCAAGTCGCTCCTCGACAAGGACCCGTCGCCGGACGAGGCGCGCATCCGGGGGGGGCTCGACGGAAACTACTGCCGCTGCACCGGGTACGTGAAGATCGTGAACGCCGTGAAGCTCGCCGCGAGGCGGCTGGCGGCGGGGAAGGGCGGCGCGCGCCGCCGGGGGGCACGCCGATGAGCCGGGAGAGGAACTTCAACGAGGTCAACAAGGACCGCCGCCGCGTGGACGGCATCGGGCTCGTCACCGGGCGGGCCCTCTTCACGGACGACTACGACCTGCCCGGGATGCTCTCGGCCAAGGTGCTGAGGAGCCCGCATCCGCACGCCCGCGTCAGGTCCATCGACGCCTCGCGGGCGCGCCGCCTCCCCGGGGTGAAGGCGGTCCTCACCTGGGAGGACGTCCCGCGCGTCATCGTCACCGAGGCGGGGCAGGGGTGCCCGGAGCCGTCCCCCTACGACAAGTTCATCCTCGACCGCAAGGTCCGCTTCGTCGGCGACGAGGTCGCCGTGGTCGCGGCGGAGACGACGGCGATCGCGGAGGCGGCGCTCCGGCTCATCGAGGTCGACTACGAGCCGCTCCCCGCGATTCTCGACCCGCGCGACTCGATGAAGGAGGGCGCCCCGATCATCCACGACGAGCCGGAATGGCTCATCCCCATCCCGGTCGAGATGGACCCGAAGAAGAACCTCTGCGGACGGGCCGACGTCACCATCGGCGACATGGCCGCGGGCTTCGCGGAGGCGGATTTCGTCGTTGAAAACGAATACGAGAACCACTACGCGCAGCACGTCGCCAACGAGCCGCACATCAGCATCAGCTACCTCGATCCCGACAACCGCCTCGTCATCATCTCCTCCACGCAGGTGCCGTTCCACGTCCGCCGCATCGTGGCGCGCGCCCTCGACCTGCCGGTCAAGCGGATCAGGGTCATCAAGCCGCGCATAGGCGGCGGGTTCGGCTCCAAGCAGGACATCGTCACCGAGCCGCTCGCCGCGGCGCTCGCCCTCGCGACGGGGCGCCCGGTGCGCCTCCAGCTCACCCGCGCGGAGGTCTTCGCCTCCTCGCGCACGAGGCACCAGTGCCTCACGACGCTCAAGACGGGGATCAAACGGGACGGGACGCTCACCGCCGTCGAGATGACCGCCCTCCAGAACGCGGGGCCGTACGGGACGCACGGCCTCACCGTGCTCACGAACACCGGATCGAAGATCCTCCCGCTCTTCCGCTGTCCGAACGTCCGCTTCAACGCCTGGTCGGTCTACACGAACCTCTCCCAGGGCGGGGCGTACCGCGGGTACGGCGGCACGCAGTCGGGCCTCGCCGTGAACATCCAGATGGACGAGATGGCCCGTCTCATCGCACTGGACCCTCCCGACCTGTACCGCAGACTCCACATCCGGGAGGGGGAGGGGTCGCCGGTCTTCGCCGCGCTGGGGGAGGGGGCCGAGGGGCATCCGATGACCATCAACTCCTGCGGGCTCTCGGACTGCATCGACATCGTCGTGCGCGAGAGCGGCTGGGCGCACAAACGCGGGAGGCCCGGGACGGGCCGCCTGCGGCGCGGCCTCGGGATGGCGGTGATGATGCAGGGATCCTCCATCCCGAAGATCGACATGGCGTCCTGCTCGATCAAGATGAACGAGGACGGCTCGTTCAACCTCCTCTGCGGGGCGACCGACATCGGGACCGGCTCCGACACGATGATGGCCAAGATCGCGGCCGAGGTGCTCGGCGTGGGAATCGGCGACGTCATCGTCTACTCCTCGGACACCGACCTCACCCCGTTCGACGTCGGGGCCTACGCCTCCTCCACCACCTACCTCTCCGGGATGTCCGCGAAACGGTGCGCGGAGCAGGTGGCCGCGCAGATCCGCGTCGTGGCGGCGGAGCTGCTCGGCGAGGCGGCGGAGGGGATACGGCTCGAGGGGGGGGAGGCGGTCGGGACGAAGGGCGCGGTGACGCTCGCCCGCGTCGGGGCGCGCGCGCTCTACGAGCACGACCAGCACCAGATCGCCGCCTTCGCCTCGGCGTTCTCCGACCAGTCCCCGCCGCCGTTCGCGGCGCACGTCGCAGAGGTCGAGGTGGACACCGAGACCGGGAAGGTGCGGGTCGTGCGCTACGTCACCGCGACCGACTGCGGGGTCGCCATAAACCCGCTCCTGGCCGAGGGACAGGTCGAGGGCGCCCTCCTGAACGGGATCAGCTATGCCCTCTCCGAGCGCTACATCTACGACGGCAACGGCCGCCTGCTGAATCCGTCCTTCGGCACCTACGGCGTCTGGTTCACCCGCGACCTGCCCGAGATACGCACCTTCCTCGTCCCCACCTACGAGCCCACCGGTCCGTTCGGCGCCAAGTCGATCGCGGAGGTGAACATCAACGGCCCGATGCCCGCCATCTCCAACGCCATCTTCGACGCCGTCGGCCTCCGCCTCCGCACGCCACCCTATACCCCCGAAAAGGTCTTCATGGCGCTGCACCGCCGCTGATTCAGGCCCGACGCGAGGAGGGATCGGTGAAGATCTCGCTGGAGATGCTCGGGGCGATGAGGAAGCCGCTGGGGCAGGGGCCGGTCGACGTCGAGATCCGGGAGAAGACGACCGTCGGGCAGCTGATGGTCGAAACGCTCGGCTATTCCCCCTCCCACGTGGATCTGCTCGTCTACTACATCGACGGGGACAAGGCGAGCCCTTCCTCCGTGCTCTCCCCGGGCTGCCGCCTCAAGGTCCTGATGATCATCGGCGGAGGGTAACGCAGGGCGCCCCGCGAGGTCCGACCTGGAAAGCGCGAAGATGAGTTCCCCCGTGGCACCGGTATCCCTCCGCGCGCTTCTGCGCGCAGGCCTTTTCGCGGCGACGATCCTCTGGCTCGCCGACCTCGCGATCATGCTGCGGAGCAGTCGGATCCTCCCGCACCCGCTCTATCCTGCCGGCGCTCTCGCGGTCCTGCTTCTCTGCGGGCTCATACTCGCGTGCGTGGAGTGGGCGCTGTTGAATATCCCCCTTCTGTGCGCGCGCAGATTGAACCTCTCCCGTGCGCGGGCCGGCATTGTCTTCAGCGGCGCAGTCGTGGGATGTGTCTCACTTCTTCTTGTCGCGCCCGTCTCCCTGACGTTGTTGGCCGGCCCCAGGATCTCGAGATGGTGGACCGGTCCGCGCTGGATCGCCCCGGCGGTTCTTGGGGCCATGATCGGGGGGGTCGTCGCCTGGGGGCTTGCGTGCAGGCAGCGATGGAATGCCCCGGGGGCACAGGCCTTCTCCTTCGGTCGCCTGGGCATCTCTGTTGCGCTCTGCGCGGCGGGCGGCGCGATACTCTACTGCGATCTGTTTGTCTATCCCGACCTGTATCAGTATCTTCATATGACCGCAGCGCTGGGCGCATTCGTGGTGCTGCAGGCTCTCCATCTGACCGTCGAACCGGTGCGCGGGGCCGTGGCGAGACGGCTTCGGCGGGTCCGTCCCCTCCCGGTGGGGCGGTTGGCGATCCTTATCCTGCTGTCTCAGTGCGCGGTATTCCCTCTGTTCCTGCGCGGCAATTCGCAACGCGTCTTTGCCTGGGGCAAGCCGTACTATCACCGCAAGGCGGCGCAGGCGATCCGTCGTGTCTGGGACATCGACAGAGACGGATTCTCGCCCGTGCTCGGCGGGGGGGATCCCGATGATCTGGACCCGCGGAGGGTGCCTTTGGGCATGGGCGCCGGAGCGGGCGCGGGACAATTTCACCACCGCACGGCGGTTCCGAGGGATCCGCCGTTGCAGAAACGGATACAAGAGTTGACGGAAAAGACCTCCCGCTACAACATGCTCTTCATCTCCGTGGATGCGATGCGCGCAGACAGACTGATCGACGAGACGACGGCACGGAAGATCATCCCCTGCATGGCGGCGCTCAGGGACCGATCCGTGTTTTTTACCCGGTGTTTCGCCGCCGCCTCGTTCACCCCCATCTCGATCCCCCGGCTGATGGCGTCCCGTTTTGACCCCTGGGAGGGGGACGCGCCGCATCCCTCTCTCGCGGAGAGGTTGAAAGACGCGGGCTATTCCACGGTGGCCATACTCAATCCGGCGATGGGGGGGGGCAAGAGGATCGGGTACCTGCATCGCGGGTTCGAGCATCTGCGGTTGACCGAGCGGGGGAGATTCGACAAACACTGGACCGGCGGCCTCATGGACGGCGATATAAGCGCGGCGGCGGTCAAGGAGATCGACGCGCACAGAAACGAGAAATTCTTCATCTGGGTCCATCTCATGGACCTCCACGAGTGGCCGTATCTCGACCGGTCCGTGTATGGGACCTCCATGGCCGCGCGGGACAAATACGACTACCTGCTCTCCCGGGCGGACGCCGAGGTATGCCGGATACTCGGCGCGTTGAAGGCCAACGGGATCGACACGACCACGACCGTCGTCCTTTTCTCGGACCATGGGCAGGGGCTCGGCGAGCACGGCGTGATGACGCATACCCAGTATGTGTACCATTCCCTGATTCATGTGCCGCTCGCGGTGCATATCCCCGGGGTCGAACCCGTCTGCGTGGCGCAGAACGTCAGTCTCCTGGATCTGGCTCCGACCGCACTGGAATTGGCGGGGGTGCCTCCCCCGGACGATCTCGAGGGGATCAGTCTCGTGCCTGCCGTTGCGGGGGGGGCTCTGCCCGCATGCCGCCCGATAGTCTCGGTGGACGCGAAACAGCGATCGGTCATCGTCGGGCCATGGAAGCTGATCGTGACGGTTGCCGCGGGTGCGGTCGAGCTGTTTAATCTGGATGAGGATCCGGCGGAACGTAACGATCTGTCGGGGGAGCTGTCGCTGCAACGCATCAAGGAGGCAATGCTCTCCGAGCTGGCACGCTACGCGGATCTGCGCGTGGTGGGACCCGACCGTTGATCGACAACGGATGCCCTGCGCGACGACGGCGGTTCGAGCGAGACGCGGGCGGCCCTCCCTCCGCGCCGGCCGGATCGGGCCGCGGGCCGGCGCCCGACGGTGCGTGCCGGAGGCAGAGGCGGGCGCGCGCGAAGACCGCCAGAACCCGTTTCCGCGCGCCACGGCGGAGGGCCCTGCCAGGGGCTGGTCACGGCGATCGTCGGCGGAGGGCAACGCGGTTTGATTCCGCAGGGCGCCGTGAAGCCGGGCCGCCGGGGGCCAGCGGCGGCACCCTCCGCGGCGCCGGCCCGCCGATTCCGCCTCGAGGCGCCGACGATATCCGGCGACGGATCAGCCGGCCGCGGGGGCGTGAGCGAAGAGGAGGCGCCAGATCTCGGCGTTGGTGTAGCCGCAGAGCGGGGGGAGAACGGGGCGGACGGGCAGCGCCGTCCCGTCGCAGCGGGTGAACGTCCCGCGGCTCTCCGCCCAGGAGGCCGCGGGGAGAAGCAGGTGCGCGCGGCGGGTGAGCGGGGAACGCTCGAGCGCCTGCATCAGCACGAACGGGACGCCGCGGAGGGCCTTGGCGAGTTCCCGGTCTTCGTCGGGAACGGCCCCCCCGAGGAAGAGCGCCGCGCGGATCCGCCCCCGCCGCATCGCCGCCAGCAGCGCCGCGCGGCCCATTCCGGGCCGCGGCGGAACGCGGATGCCCGACTCCCTTTCGACGAGGCGCCGCGCGCGGGGGGCCGCGATGGGCCTCTGCCCCGGGAGGACGAACGGCGACACCCCGGCATCGAGGAGTCCCTGGCCGTTCGCCTCCGCGCAGAGCGACACGATCCCGGCGCCCGTCCGCGCCGCGAGCCGGTGCAGCGCCCGCAGCGTCGCGGCGGGGAGGGCGTCGCGGGTGAAGACGATCGCGGGACGCTTCGCGCCGCGGAATAACGAGGCGAGCCGCGCGCCGTACGCGGCGAAGCGGTCCGGCGGCACGCGGACGTTCTCCGCCGCGATCCGATCGAGCTTCGTCTGTTCCCTCCCGACGACGATGATCCGCGCCGCACGCCTCCTCGCCGCGACGACGGAGAGGGCGGCGACGCGGTTCGAGTCGACGAGGGAGGCCCCCACCACGGCGATGGCGTCGCTCTTCTCGATCTCGACGGGGCCCCACGGCGAGACGACGCGCCCGAGTTCGCGGAACAGCTGCGGCGTGAAGATCGCCCCCGCGGCGGGGTAGAGGTTGTTCGTGTTCAGGACCGCGCGGGCAAGGCGCTGGGCCTCGAACGCCTCCTCGTTGGTGATGCGCGGGGAGACGAAAACGGCGATGCGCCGCGGTTCCACCCCGCCCAGTCCCGCGCGCGCCGCCTCCGCCGCCTCGCGCCACGCCGCCGGGCGGGAAGATGCGCCGCGCCCGAGGAATGGGGAGAGGATCCTCTCCCCGCTTGAGAGCCCGCCGCAGCCGAACCGCCCCTTCTCGCAAAGGTTTTCGTCGTCCGCGGGCCGGACCGAGTCGATCAGGTTCCCCGCGGTGCGCACCGCCACGCGGCAGCCGTCGCCGCACCGCCCGCACGTCGTCTCCGTCGGCGCCGACGGCGCCGGAACGCGGACGGCGGCGCGCCGCGCCACGAGCGCGCCGGTCGGGCAGGCGGTCAGGCACTGCCCGCAGGTCTCGCAGTCCGTATCCTGGAGCGGGCCGTCGAACGGCGGGGCGACCTGCATCCCCAGCCCCCTCCCGACGTACCCCCACGCGCCGATCCCCTGCACCTCGATGCAGACGCGGATGCAGCGCGCGCACTTGATGCACTTGTCGGGATCGCGCACGATCCACGGGTGGCGGTCGTCGATCTGCCAGCGCTTGGGGGGGGAGCCGAAGCGGTTCTGCTCGACCCCGTAGTCGCGCGCGAGGTCGCGCAGGGTGCAGTCGTCCGCCCGTTCGCAGCCGCACGAAAGGCAGCGGTACGCCTCGCGGACCGCGTCCTCCTCCGGGGCGGTCGCCTCCACCTCGCGAAAATCCGCCGTCCTTTCGCGCGCGCCGGGGCGGCAGACGCCCATCCTGCCGACCCGCGGCTCGTCGGCGTAGTCGCCTGGATCGACCTCCTCGTTGTTCCTCCTCGCGGGGCTGCGCAGCGGGGGGAGGGCGGCGGCGGCGCCGGTGCGGAGCCACGCGTCGATCGCGAACGCGGCCCTGCGCCCCGCGGCGACGGCGGCGATGGCGATGTCGGGGCCGGTGACGCAGTCCCCGGCGGCGAAGACGCCCGGAAGCCCGGTCTCGAACGTGCCCGCGTCGGCCGGGACGAGACCGCTCGCGGCGGGGGCGATCTCCGAGCCGTCCAGCACGGAGGCGTCGACCGACTGGCCGATGGCCATCACGACGCGGTCGGCCGCGAGGGTGTGGACCCCCCCCTCGACGGGGACCGGCCTCCGCCGGCCGCTCTCGTCGGGGGGGCCGAGCGCCATCCGCCGGCAGTCGATCTCGAGGCGCCCGCCCGCCTGCCTGATGGCGATGGGGAGGGTGAGGAACCGGAGCTCGACCCCCTCCTCCTCGGCCGCGGCGATCTCGCCGGGCGTGGCGGGCATCTCCTCGCGGGAACGGCGGTAGGCGATCGTCACGCGGCGCGCCCCGAGGCGCCGCGCCGTCCGCGCCGCGTCGATCGCCGTGTCGCCGCCGCCGACCACGACGACCTCGTCACCGAGCGCCGGCGAAGCGCCTCCCGCGACCGCGGCGAGGAGATCGACGCCGCCGAGGACGCCGGGGAGCGCCTCGCCGGGGATGCCCATCGGGCGGCTGCGCTGGGCGCCCGCGGCGACGAGGACCGCGTCGTAGCCGCCGGCGAGGAGAAGGCGGATGCCGTGTTCCGCTCCGACGCGGACCCCGCACCGGATCTCCGCGCCGAGGCGCCGGATTGCGTCGATCTCGGCGTCGAGCACCGCCTTGGGGAGGCGGTACTCGGGGATCCCGTAGCGGAGCATGCCCCCCGGCATCGGCCTCGCCTCGAAAATCGTGACGCCGTGCCCCTCGAGGAGGAGGAACCAGGCGGCGGAGAGGCCGGCCGGGCCCGAGCCGACCACGGCCACCCGCCTCCCGGTCGAGGGCTTCGTGGAGGGGAGGGGCTCCTCCTCCGCCCGTTCCGCGACGAAGCGCTTGAGCGCGCAGATGGAGGCGGGCTCGTCGACGATGCTTCGCCGGCACGCGTCCTCGCACGGGTGGGGGCAGATCCTCCCGATCGTCGCGGGCAGCGGGACCGTTTCGCGGACGAGGGCCAGCGCGTCGCCGTAGCGCCGTTGGGAGATGAACCCGAGGTAGCCGCGGGCGTCGCAGCCGGCGGGGCAGGCGAGACGGCAGGGGGGGACGCAGTCGCCGCAATGGTCGGAGAGGAGGAGCTCGAGGCAGAGGCGGCGCGCGGCGCGGATCTCGTCGTCGAGGGTGACGACCTCCATCCCCTCGACGGCGGGGGTGGAGCAGGCGGGGCGGAAGCGCCGCTCCCCCTTCACCTTGACGACGCAGATCCAGCAGGAGGCGTACGGCTCGAGCTTGCGGTCATGGCAGAGCGTGGGGATATGGACCCCCGCGCGCCTCGCGGCGTCGAGGATCGTCTCCCCCCGGCGCGCCGTTACCCCGCGTCCGTCGATCGTAAGGTGCATCGCGTCCCCGTTCTGAAATTTGAGATCTCAAATCTGAGATCCGAAATTCGAAACCCGAGATCGATACGCGTCACTCCGCCGCCACCGCCCCAAATTTGCACGCCTCGACGCAGAGACCGCACCGCGTGCAACGCGCCGGGTCTATCCGGTGCAACCTCTTCGGTTCCCCCTCGATCGCCTTGGCCGGGCACAAGCGGAGGCACGCCCCGCAGCCGATGCACGTTTCGGCGGATATCTCGTAGCGGATGAGCGCCTTGCAGCGCTTCGCCGGGCAGCGCCGGTCACGGATGTGCGCCTCGTACTCCGAACGGAAGAAGCGGAGCGTCGTGAGCACCGGATTCGGGGCCGTCTGCCCGAGGCCGCAGAGGGATGCGGTCTTCACCTTCCCCGCGAGCTCCTCGAGAAGGTCGAGGTCCTCCATCCGCCCCGTCCCCCCCGCGATCCGATTGAGGATCTCGAGCATCCGTTTCGTCCCGATGCGGCAGAAGGTGCATTTCCCGCACGACTCCGCCTGCGTGAACGACAGGAAGTAGCGGGCGATCTCCACCATGCAGCTGGACTCGTCGAGGACGATCATGCCGCCGGAGCCCATGATGGCCCCGCTCTCCTGCAGCGACTCGTAGTCCACCGGCGTGTCGAAGAGCGCCTCCGGCAGACATCCGCCCGACGGGCCGCCGATCTGGATCGCCTTGACCGGCCGCCCCCCCGGCGCGCCGCCGCCGATGCCGAAGACGATCTCCCGCAGCGTGGTCCCCATCGGGACCTCGACCAGCCCGCCCCGGTTCACCTTCCCGGCGAGGGCGAAGACCTTCGTCCCCCGGCTCCCCGCCGTGCCGACGGCGGCGTACGCGGCGGCGCCGTGCCGGACGATCCAGGGGACGGCGGCGAGCGTCTCGACGTTGTTGATGCAGGTCGGCTTCCCCCAGAGGCCCCGCTCCGGGGGGAACGGCGGCCGGAGGCGCGGCATCCCGCGTTCGCCCTGGATGGATCGTATGAGCGCGGTCTCCTCCCCGCAGACGAACGCCCCCGCCCCCTCCATCAGGGAGACGGTGAAATCGAAACCGGATCCGAGGATGTCGGCGCCGAGGAAGCCGCGCCGCTCGGCCTGCCGCACGGCGATGGCGAGCCGCTTCACCGCGAGCGGGTACTCCGCGCGCACGTAGACGATTCCGCGGGAGGCCCCGATCGCGTAGGCGGCGATCGCCATCCCCTCGAGGACCGTGTGCGGGTCGCTTTCGAGAACGCTCCGGTCCATGAACGCCCCCGGGTCCCCCTCGTCCGCGTTGCAGATGAGGTACTTCTCCGTCCCCGGGGCGTTGCGCGCGGCACGCCACTTTTTCGCCGTCGGGAATCCCGCGCCGCCGCGCCCGCGGAGGCCCGACTCCTCGACGAGATGGATGAGGTCGTCCGGACGGATCGTTTCGAGGGCGGCGGCGAGACCGGCGTAGCCGCCCCGCCGGATCGAGTCGCCGATCTTCTCGGGATCGACGAACCCGCAGTTCGCCAGGACGATTTTGCGCTGCCCCGCGAAGTAGGGGAGGGACCGAAGGTCGCTCCCCTCCGGCAGCACGAGCCATTCCCCGACCGGGACGCCGTTGGCAAGGTGCTCGTGGGCGATGCGGGGGACGCGGTCCGCGGTCAGGTCGCCGTAGAGGAACGTTCCCCCGCCCGCCGGGGCGACCTCGGCGAGCACCTCGCGGTGGCACATCCCGACGCAGCCGGTGATCTCGACCGCGGCGTCGAGGCCGCGCGCCACGATCTCCCGGCGGAAGGCGTTGGCAACCGCCTCGGCTCCGGCGGCGATGCCGCAGGAGCTCAACCCCACGGTGATCTTGAACCGCACCCGGGGCTTCATCGGCACTTCTCGATCAACGCGGGAAGTTTGGCGGGGGAGAGCTTCCCGTGGACGGCGTCGTCCAGCATCACGACGGGGGAGAGGCTGCAGCAGCCCAGGCACGCGGCGTCGCGAACGGTGAGGCGCCCGTCGGGGGTCGTCTCGCCGGCCTTCACGCCCAACAAACGCTCGACCGCCTCCGAGATCTTCTCCGCGCCCGCGACATGGCACGCAGTGCCGTGGCAGACGGTGAGCAGGTGCCTCCCCGCGGGTTTCAGACGGAACTGCCCGTAGAAGGTCGCGACCCCGTAGACCTCCGCGGCCGAAATCCTCCGCGCCCGGGCGATGCGCCGCATCGCGGCGGCCGGGAGGAAGCCGAAGATCCCCTGTGCCTGCTGGAGAAGCGGGATCAGGGCCCCGGGACGCTTCCCGAGGGTGGCGAGAAGGCGCCTGAAGCGGCGCTCCCGCACCGCGGCGTCGCGCTGCCGAATCGTGTGCATCGCCGGACTCTCCCCGCCGTTACGGCCAGAGGCCGCGGATCCTCATGGCGTTGCCGACCTTCCCCACCGCCAGGACGATTGCCGCGGTGCGCATGTCCACGCGATGGGTCTCCGCCGCCCGCAACACCGCGTTGAAACTTGAGACCATGATCAGGCGGAGACGCTCGTTCACCTCGTTCTCGCTCCAGAAGTACGCCTGCAGGTTCTGCACCCACTCGAAGTAGGAGACGGTGACGCCGCCGGCGTTGGCGAGGATGTCCGGCACGATGAAGACCCCGAGGTCGTGAAGGATCGGGTCCGCCTCGGGGGTCGTGGGGCCGTTCGCCGCCTCCGCGATGACGCGCGCGCGGATCCGCGGGGCGATCTCCGCGGTGATCTGCCCCTCGAGGGCGGCGGGGACGAGGAGCTCGCAGTCGAGCTCGAGGAGCTCGGCGTTCGTGACCGCGTCGGCGCCGGGGAAGCCGACCACCGAACCGGTTTGCCGCTTGTGCAGGAGGACCGCGCGCGGGTCGAGCCCGTCGGGGTTGAAGATGCCCCCCCTGGAGTCCGACAAGGCGACGATCTTCGCGTCCGCCTCGTGGAGCAGCCTCGCCGAGACCGAGCCCGCGTTGCCGAACCCCTGGACCGCGACGCGCGCCCCCTCCAGCGGGATCCCCCGGTACCTGAGCGCCTCCGCCGCGGTGAGCATCACCCCGCGCCCGGTCGCCTCCTGGCGGCCGAGCGACCCGCCGATCTCCATCGGTTTCCCGGTCACCGAGCTGATGGCGCTCCACCCCTCGGTCATGCTGATGGTGTCCATGAACCAGGCCATGATCTGCGCGTCCGTGTAGACGTCGGGGGCGGGGATATCCTTCGTGGGGCCGATGAACGATCCGATCTCGGTCGCGTAGCGGCGCGTCAGGTGCTCGAGCTCCCGCGACGACATCGTCTTCGGGTCGCAGACCACGCCGCCCTTCGCCCCGCCGTAGGGGATGTTGACCACCGCGCACTTCCAGGTCATCCACATCGCCAGCGCCCGCATCTCGTCGAGGTCGACGCGGGGGTGGTACCGTATCCCCCCCTTCGCCGGACCGCGGATGAGGTTGTGCTGGACGCGGTAGCCGGTGAAGACGCGCGGGGTCCCGTCGTCCATCCGCATCGGGATGGAGACGGTGAGCTCGCGCTGGGGATGGCGGAGGCGTTCGTGGATGTACGGATCGAGATCGAGGATCCGCGCGGCACAGTCGAGCTGCGTGCGGGCCGCGTCCCATGCAGTGAGCGATGTCGTGTTCAACGGGTCCCTTCGGGGCCTAATGCGGGGTGCATCCCAGGATGATATACTATCGGCGCCTGAAAGACAAGCGCGGGCGGAGAGGGGGCGTCGATGAAGATCGGGCTGATCTCGGATTCGCACGAGCACATGCCGATGATCAGGCGGGCGGTCGATCTGTTCAACCGTGAAACGGTCGGGCTGGTGCTGCATGCGGGCGACATCATCTCCCCGATCACCGCGAAGGAGTTCTCGAGGCTCGCGGCGCGGATGCGGGCCGTCTTCGGGAACAACGACGGGGACAAGCTGTTCCTGAGGGAGCGTTTCGCCCCGTTCGCGACGATCCATGAACACTGCTGGGAGGGGGAGGCGGGGGGGAGGAAACTGCTTCTGATGCACGCCCCGGACGCGCTCGCGGCGCTGGAGGCGAGCGGGGCCTACGACGTGATCGTCTACGGCCACACGCACGAGGTGGTGGTGCGGCGGACGGGAAAAACGCTCGTGGTGAACCCGGGGGAGTGCTGCGGCTGGATCACCGGGCGCGCCACGGTCGCCCTGCTCGACACCGAGACGATGGAGGCGAAGCTCGAAACCCTCTGACGTCCGCCGCTTCTCTCCGGCCGCGGAACCGAGATACTAGAGACGCGCAGCCGCGTTCAGGGCCACAGCCCCCGGTAGCAGGCCGCCTCGGCCACGCGGCTCACCCCGAGCATCATCGCCGCCGTGCGCATGTCGACCTTGTGCCGCTCCATCATCTCCACCGTCTCGGCGAACGCCCCCGTCATGATCCGGCGAAGCCGCTCGTTGACCTCCTCCTCGGTCCAGAAGTACTCCTGGAGACTCTGCACCCACTCGAAGTAGGAGACGGTGACGCCGCCCGCGTTGGCGAGGATGTCGGGCACCACCGTGATGCCGCGGCGCAGGAGGACCGCCTCGCCCGCGGAGCTGATCGGGGCGTTGGCCGCCTCGACGATGATTTTGGCGCGCACCCGCGCGGCGTTCTCCTCGGTGATCTGCCCCCCCAGTGCGGCGGGGATGAGGATGTCGCACGGCGTCTCGAGAAGCTGGGCGTTGGTGAGCGCCTTCCCCCCCGCGAACCCCTTCACCGTCCCGGTCCTCTCCGCGTGCAGGAGCAGCGCCGGGACGTCGAGCCCGGCCGGGGCGTGCACGCCGCCGTGCACGTCGCTCACTGCGACGATCTTCCCGCCGTGTTCGTGGATGATCCGGACGGAGTGCGCGCCGACGTTCCCGAACCCCTGAATCGCGAACGAGCAGCGGCTGAGCTCCGTTCCGGCATGGAGGCAGACCTGCTCGGTCACGTAGAAGACCCCGCGCGCCGTCGCCTCGATCCGCCCCTTGGAGCCCCCGAGGCAGATCGGCTTGCCCGTGACCACGCCCGGGACCGAGTGGCCGTGGTTCATGCTGAAGGTGTCCATGATCCAGCTCATCACCTTCGGGTTCGTGTTCATGTCGGGGGCGGGGATATCCCTGTCGGGGCCGATGATGATCGCGATCTCGCTCGTGTAGCGCCGCGTCAGGTGCTCGAGCTCACGCTCGGACATCTTCGACGGGTCGCAGACCACGCCGCCCTTCGAGCCGCCGTACGGGATGTTGACGAGCGCGCACTTCCAGGTCATCAGCATCGCCAGCGCCGTGATCTCGTCCAGGTCTACCTGCGGGTGGTAGCGGATACCGCCCTTGCAGGGCCCCCGCTCCATGCTGTGCTGGACACGGTAGCCGGTGAAGACCTTGGTGTGGCCGTCGTCCATCCGGATCGGCACGGAGACGATGAGGGTTCGCTGCGGCTTCTTCAGCTTCTCGTGGATGTCCGGGTCGAGCCCGAGCTTCCCGGCGGCGTTCTCGAGCTGTTTGAGCGCCAACTCGAGCGGCCCCTGTTCGTCCTGAAGCGGCTTGTTCATCGTGCGCGCCCTCTCTTTGCAGGCGTCTTACGCCGTCAGCTTCTCGACCACGAGCGCCGCGATCTCGGTGCCCACGCGGAACTGGCCCTCGGCGGTGGAGGCGCCGATGTGCGGGGTGGCGACCACGTTCTCGAGCTTCAGGAGCGGGTTGTCGGGCGCGGGGGGCTCGACCTCGAAGACGTCGAGGGCGGCGCCGCGCACCTTGCCGCTCTGCAGCGCCTCGTAGAGGGCCGCTTCGTCCACGACCCCTCCGCGCGCGCAGTTGATGATGATGACGCCCTTCTTCATCATGGCGAACTGCTTCTCCCCGATCAGGTGCGTCGATTCCTTCGTCTTGGGGAGGTGCAGGGAGATGATGTCGGACTCTCTCAAGGTGGTCTCGAGATCGCAGGTGTCCATCAGGGGCGCCTGGACGAGAGGGGCGCAGCGGCTGGTCCGGGCGCAGGTGGTCACCCGCATCCCGAGGCCGAGGGCCCGGACGGCCATCTCCTGCCCGATGCGGCCGATGCCGATGATGCCCAGCCGCTTGCCGTAGAGCTCCGTCCCCGCGAATTTCTTCTTCTCCCACTTGCCCGCCTTGACCGAGGCGTCGGCGGCGGGGATCTTCCGGGCGACGGCGAAGATCAGCCCGATCGCGAGCTCGGCGACGGAGACGGAGGATGCGCGGGGGGTGTTGACCACGGGGATGCCCCGTTCCTTGGCGCAGGCGACGTCGATGTTGTCGAGGCCGACGCCGCCGCGGGCGATGACCTGCAGCTTCCCGCCCGCCTCGATGACCTTGCGCGTGATCTTGGTCGCGCTCCGGACGATGACCGCGTGGTAGTCGCCGATGCATCCGACGAGATCGTCCTCCTTGAGGCCGGTCTTCTCGGTCACCTCGAGACCCGCGCCCTTGAGGATCGCCACCGCCTCCTTCGCCACCGGATCACAGATCAGCACCTTCTTCATCCCCGTTCCTCCCCTCATGCAGGCCGCGTCATCGCGGCAGGTTCAACGCGTTCAGCACCAGCCCGGTGTACAGCTTCGGATAGAAATCGGTCGACTTCTGCGGCATCCGCTCGCCGTTCCCGGCGACACGGGCGACCTCCTCGGCCCGCGTCGGATTGAGAAAGACCGCCGCCTGGAATGCGCCGGTGTCCACCGCCCGCACGGCGGCGTCGGCGTACCGCTCGTAGGAGACGTGCGCCTCCTCCTCCAGTTTCCGCTTGTCGATGCCGAGGAGCGTTTCGAGGACGGCGTGGATGATGCTCACGTCGAGCCGCTTCCAGTCCGCCGAGGCGTCCGCCGGCATCGACGCGGCGACGGCCGCCTCGTCGTTGAGGCGGAGAACGGTGAAGGTTTTGCCGAGGTAGAGTCCGAAGCGGTGGTCGCCGGGGCGGTCGGTTTTCATCCCCGCAAGCAGTTCGTCAAGCCCGCCGCAGCGCTCGAGGGTGAAGAGGCGCGCGAGCCGTGCGGGGAAGGCCGCGAGCTCGTCGGGGGGGAGGTGGTGCAGCAGGCGGTGCGTGGGGAGGACGGTGAGCCCCGGGTCCTCCATCGCGACGAACGCCATGATGTGGGAGTCGAAATTCTCGTTGCCGGGCAGGCACCGCACCCCCTTCTCCCGCATCTCGCGCCGGTAGTTCAGCGCCGTCTCGTAGCGGTGGTGGCCGTCGGCGATAAAGAGCGACTTGGCCTCCATCAGCGACTGCACCTCGCGGTGCACCGCGGGATCGGTCACGACCCAGACCCGGTGGACCACCCCGTCGTCGTCGCGCGCCTCGACGTCGGGCGGGCCGCCGGTCTTCCGGGCGAGGGCGCCGGCGACCGCCCCCTCCGGGTCGGAGTAGAGCATGAAGATCAGGCCCGACTGCACCGCGGTCGCGCGCATCAGGTTGAGGCGGTCCGCCTTGGGCCCCGCGAGGGTGCGTTCGTGCGGCATCACGCCGCCCTTCTTGAACTCCTCCAGCCCGCCGAGGGCGATGAAGCCGCGCCGGGTCTTGACGGGGCCGCCCGCGAACGAGTACTCCTGGGCGTAGACGTACAACGCTTCCCGCTCGTCGCGGACCAGGACGCGTTCCGCGACGCACCGGTCGAAGAAGGAGCGCGCACGGGTGTACTGGTTGTCGGCGGGCGTGTCCTGCGGCGTGGTGGCGCCTTTGGAGAAGCGCACGATATGGTGCGGATGCCGCCGGTAGTAGATCTCCTGCAGTTCCGGCGTGATCTTGTCGTACGGCTCCGCGAAGACGAGGCCGGTATCCGGGACCTTCTCCGGGTTGTAGCGGTATCCCCTGAACGGATAGACAAACGCCATCGCGACCCTCCCAGCAGATGGTGGTGACGAGGATTCTATGATAGGCGGGCGGAGCCGGCGCGTCAACCGTATTCCCCGCCCCCCGGCAACTCCCGCTGGACGGGAGGGGGGCGCTCGTAGTAGTATAACGGCCGCACAGACAGGCGACGCGGTTGCGTCAGACAGGAGGCGGGGATATGGGAAAGCGGGTGTTCAACTTCTACGCGGGGCCGGCGACGCTCCCGCTCAAGGCGCTCAAGGCGGCCAGGAGCGAGCTTCTCGACTTCCGCGGGAGCGGGATGTCGGTCTGCGAGATCAGCCACCGGTCGAAGGATTTTCAGGCGGTTATCGACGAGGCGACGGCCCTCGTGAAGGAGCTGTACGCCGTCCCCGCCGGGTTCCACGTCCTCTGGCTCCACGGCGGCGCGTCGACGCAGTTCTTCCACATCCCGTGGAACCTCTCGCTCGAGGGGAAGCCGCTCTCCTACATCCACACCGGCGCGTGGGCGAAGGCGGCGATCAAGGAGGCGGGCTTTTTCGGCGAGGTGCAGATACCCGCCTCGTCCGAGGATGCGAACTTCAACTACATCCCGCGGGATTTCCGCATCGACCCCAACTCGTCGTACCTCCACATCACCTCCAACGAGACGATCGGCGGGATCGAGTGGTTCAGGTTCCCCGCCACGGGCCAGGTGCCGCTCGTGGTGGACGCCTCGTCGGACTTCCTGAGCCACCCGGTCGACTGGTCCTCGGTGGCGCTTCTCTACGCCGGCGCGCAGAAGAACCTCGGCCCCGCGGGCGTCGCGGTGGTGATCGTCAGGGAGGATATGGTGGCGCGGGCCCGCGCGAAGAAGCTCCCCACGATGGTCTCCTACGGGACCCATGTGGACAAGGGGTCGATGCACAACACGCCCCCCTGCTTCGCCATCTACCTCTCGCTGCTGGCGCTGCGCGAGCTCAAGGAGAAGGGCGGGCTGCCGTACATCGAGAAGCTCAACAAGAGGAAGGCGAACGCGCTCTACTCGATGATCGATCGATCGGGGGGGTTCTACCGCCCGTTCGCGCGCAAGGATTCCCGCTCGCGGATGAACGTGACCTTCCGCCTGCCGACCGCGGAACTCGAGGAGAAGTGCGCCGCCGAGGCGAAGGCGCGCGGCCTGATCGGGCTGAAGGGGCATCGGAGCGTGGGCGGGATGCGCGCCTCGATCTACAACGCGATGCCGATGAAGGGGGTCAAGGCCCTGATCGCGTTCCTCGAGGAGTTCATGAAGGCCAACAGCTGATCGTTCACGCAGAGGCATGACCGCGGCAGACCGCGGGGCCTTTCGGGGCCCCGCGGCGCCGCAAAGGGGCGTGTCGGGATGGCCGCGCTCTGGGCGAGGTTCAAGAGGCGGATCGAGCCGCCGGAGCGGCTCCTGGGGCTCAACTTCGGCGACGAGCGGGAGAGGTTCCGGGCCCTGCTGGAGCGGACCGGCCGCGATGCGCGCATCCTCGACGTGGGGGCCGGCGGGATGCGGATGCTCCCGGGGATCGTCACGATGGAGCTGTGCCCGACCGCCACGACCGACGTGGCCGGAGACGCCCTGGACCTTCCGTTCCGCACCGGCTCCCTCGACGGGGTGATGATCCTGAACGTGCTGGAGCACGTGCGGGATCCCGCAAGGGTTGCGGCGGAGATCGGGAGGGTGCTGCGGCCCGGGGGCGCCGTCTACGCCGTGGCGCCGTTCGTTTTTCCGTACCACGAGGCGCCCGAAGACCATTGGCGCTACTCGGTCTCGGGCATCGCCCTCCTCTTCGAGCGGCTGGGCTTCCAAAAGGCGTTCAACGGCTTCCAGAAGGGGCCCTGCTCGACGTACCTCCGCCTCTCGGTCCATTTCTGGGCGCTCTTCTTCTCGTGCAACCGGGTCCTGCTCTACAAGATCTTCCGGGTGCTCTTCTCGTACCTCTTCTCGCCGTTCAGGTTCTTCGATCATATCGTCTACCGGTACACGCTCGCGCACGTGGTCTGTTCGAGCGTCTATTTCATCGGGGTGAAGGCTCCCGGGACGGCGTGCGGCCCGTCCGCGCGGGCGTGATCCGGGGAGGAGGCGGGATGGAACGCCTGGACAGGATGATCAGGGTGGCGCGCGGGAAGGCCAAGGCCGACGTGGTGTTGCGGAACGGCCGGGTCGTCAACGTCTACACCGGGGAGTGCGTCGAGACGGACGTGGCGATCCTCGGGGACCGGATCGTCGGGCTCGGGAGCTACCGCGGGGCGAAAGAGTACGACGTCGCGGGGCGGTTCGTCGCCCCGGGGTTCATCGACGCGCATATCCACCTCGAGAGCGCGATGGTGACGGTGCCCGAGTTCGCCCGGGTCGTCGTGCCGATGGGCACCACGTCGGTGGTGAGCGACCCCCACGAGATCGCCAACGTGATGGGCCTCGAGGGGATCAACTACATGCTCAGGTCGAGCAAGTACAACCCCCTCAACGTGTTCGTGATGGTCCCCTCCTGCGTGCCGTCGTCCCCGCTTGAGACGCCGGGGGCGGTGCTGCGGGCGACCGACATCCTCTTCTTCCTCAACCAGGAGTGGGTCCTGGGCCTTGCCGAGATGATGGACTATCCCGGCCTCCTCGCCTGCGACCCGGCGATTCTCGACAAGGTGAGGATCGCGGGCCGCAGGATCATCGACGGACACGCCCCCGGCCTTTCGGGAAAGGATCTGTGCGCCTACATCGCCGCCGGGATCTCCTCGGACCACGAGTGCGTGACGGAAGAGGAGGCGCGCGAGAAGCTCCGCCTGGGGATGACCGTGATGATCCGCGAGGGGGGGTGCGCGCGTAACATGGAGGCGCTCCTGCCTCTCGTCACCCCCGCGACCGCCCCGCACTGCGCCTTCTGCACCGACGACCGACACCCCCAGGCGCTGATCTCCGAGGGGCACATGAACGGCGTCCTCAGGAAGGCGGTGCGGCTGGGGCTCGACCCGGTGACGGCGATCACGCTCTGCACCCTGAACCCGGCCCGCCACTACGGCCTCGACGGGCTCGGCGCGGTGGCCCCCGGGAAGATCGCCGACATCGTCGTCCTCGAAGACCTGGACGGATTCTCGGTCGAGATGGTTTTCAAGAACGGCCGCCTCGCCGCCCAAGACGGCGCGCTCATCCCCGGCGTTCCCGGCGCGCCCCGGCCGCCCGAGCCGCTGCGCGGCTCGATCAACATCCAGTGGCTCGCGCGCGAGCAGTTTGAGATCCCCGCGTCCCGCGGGCGTCTCCGCGCGATCGCGCTTGTCCCGGGGCAGCTCCTCACGCGCCTGGAGCTCGTGAAGCCCTCCGTCCTCTCCGGGCGAGTGGTCGCCGATCCGGGGCGCGACCTATTGAAGATCGCCGTCATCGAGCGCCACCACGCCTCCCCGAATATCGGCCTGGGGATCGTGCGCGGCTTCGGCCTGACGCGGGGCGCGATCGCCTCCTCCGTCGCCCACGACTCGCACAACATCGTCGCCGTCGGCACGAACGACGCCGACATCCTGGAGGCGGTGATCAAGATCAGGAAGCTCCAGGGGGGGCTCACCGCGGTGGTGGACGGGAAGCTCATCGCGAGCGTCGCCCTCCCGATCGCAGGACTGATGTCGGAGAAGTCCGTCCGCGAGGTCGGGGACGAGCTCGACGCCCTGATCGCGGCCGCCCGTCGGATGGGCTGCAGGCTTGAGGACCCGTTCATGATGCTCTCGTTTTTGTCGCTCTCGGTGATCCCAGAGCTCAAGCTCACCGACAAGGGGCTCGTGGACGTTTCGGCGCAGAAGATCGTTCCGCTCTTCGCGCAGGAGAGGGCGGGCGGAAAGGGCGCGCGGCGATGAGGATCGACGGGGCGCCCATCCTCGCGGCCGCGCCTGATCACGAGGCGGAGATCCTCCGGGCGCTCTCCGCGCGCCTCGTCGGGGGGCAGCGGCGATGAACGGCCCCCCCCGCCGCCCCGGACCCGGCGCCCCGGCGCCCGCCCCACCCCCGGGCGCGGCCCCGGCCCCGCGCAGCGTCGGGCTGGCGACGAAGATCGGGCTGCTGTTCGCCCTCCTGATCATGGGCAAGGTCGCCTCGATGGCGAAACGGGGGCCGGTGGGGACGGAGGAGCTTCGGCTCCTCGGGATCGTCCTCGGCGAGATCCTCCTCCTGATCGTGGCCCTCGTCAACGTCAACTTCGTCTTCTACGTGCTGGTCTTTTACGTGCCGTTCAGCCAGATGCTCCCCGGCGACTACGGCACGGCGGTGAACATCACCAACGTGCTCCTCGTCATCATCGTCTTCGGGCTCTTCTTCAGGAGCATCCGCGAGGGGGGGCACTTCCTGGTGTCCACGGAGCTGGACCGGCTGATCGGCCTCCACCTGCTACTGACGTTCGTGGCCTTCTTCCGGGCGGCGCTCGCCGAGACGATGGACTGGTTCCTCCTCGTGACGCTGATCAAACGGTTCATCACGCCGATCTTCCTCTACTATCTGGCGAGCTGGATCGTGCGGGACCGGCAACAGATCCAGGACTGCATCTACATCGTGATGTTGACGACGCTGATGGTGGCGTTCCTGGCCACCAAGGACACGCACACGCCGACCCACTTCTCCTGGGAGCGGCGCGAGGACGCGGGACTGTCGCAGGCGAACCTGCTGGCGGCGTTCTTCGTCTACTACATGTTCTACTACTTCGCCTTCTTCAGCCTCCACGCAAACCAGTTCAAATACTGGCTGCTGCTGATATGCATCTACCCGTGCGCGCGGGGGATCATGCTGGCCTTCTCGCGGGGCGGCTACTTCGCCTTCGTCGCGGGGACGCTGTACATATGCTGGCTCTACAAGAAGTGGCTCTTCGTGCTGACGGCCGTGGTGATGCTCATGCTGTGGCAGAAGCCGGGGCTCGTCTTGCCGCAGGCGGTCGTGGAGCGCATCGAGGGGACGACGGTGGAGTACGAGGCCGACTACGGGAAGTCGAAGGTGCGGTTCGAGTCCTCCTCGGCGGGGCGGATCGCGATCTACACGGCCGGCCTCAAGATGGTGATGCGCTATCCCCTCCTCGGGGTCGGGTACGGACAGTTCCCGGTGCGGGTCGGCGAGTACGACTCGTACGCGGCGGGCAGGGACGCGCACAACGCGTATCTGCTGATCGCCGCGGAGATGGGGATCCCGGCGCTGCTGGTGTACCTGATGATCGTCTTCCGGCTGCTGCGGTACTCGCTGGCCATCTACCGATACGGCACCGATACGATGTACCGGGCGGTCGGGATGGGGTTCGCGACCGGCGTGATCGGATTTCTGGTGGCGAACTTCTTCGGCTGCCGGTTCAACACCACCGAGACGGTCGGCGTCTGGTGGATCCTCGCCGCGATGATCGTCTTGATCAGGAAGCAGTCGATGATGACGCCCGGCGCCGTGCCCCCGCCTCCCGTGGCCGTGCGCCCCGCGGGGGGCACGCCGTGACCGCCCCCTGCCCCATCTGCGGCGGCACGCGTCTCCGCCCCCTGGTCGCGGAGGCGGAACGTTCCCTGCGCCGATGCCGCGCCTGCGGCGCCGTCCATCTGTGGCCCCGGCCCGCGTCCGCCGTGCTGGAAGAAACCGTCGACCGCGCCGCCGCGCGGCGGCTGCCCCGCGAGCGGGAGACGGCGGTGCTCGAACGGATACGCGCCCGCAACAGGGAGATACTGGAGCGTTTGGAGCGGCGGGGATGCCGCGGGTCTTTGCTCGACGTGGGCTGCGGCCGGGGGATACTGATGGAGGACGCGCGGCGGCGCGGCTGGCGCGTCGCCGGCGTGGAGCTGGCCGGGAAAATCGCGGAGGAGGGGATCGAAGAGCGCGGTCTCGACATCAAAGTCGGCACCCTCGCCGACGCGGCGTTCCCGGCGGCCTCGTTCGACGCGGTGATCTTCTCCCACTCCCTCGAGCATCTCGCCGCCCCGGCGGAGGCGCTGCGGGAGGCGGCCGGGCTGGTGCGGGCCGGGGGGTGGGTGTACGTGGAGACGCCGCACTGGGGTTCCCTCTCGAGCCGGCTGCTGGGGCGCGGCTGGTGGAACGTGGATCCGGACAACCACCTGTTCCTCTTCTCCCGCCGCGCCCTCGAGATCCTCGCCCGCCGCGCGGGGCTCGAGGCGCGGGAGTTTCGGGGCACGCATTTCGACGCCACGGCGGTGCTGATCCGGCGTGCCCGGCTCCGGGATCCCGCCCTGAACGACCTCGTATGCATCAACGAGCTGAGGGACCGGCTCTTCTCGATCCGGGGGGCGTGGCGGGCGGCGCGCGTCCTTGACTCGTGCGCCGCGCTGCTGCTCGGGCGGAGCCTGTTGAACGACTATCTGGAGTGCTGGCTTCAAAGGCCCGCCGTCCCCTGAGCGGGAGGCGTTGCGGGGCGCGGGGGAGCGCATCGGAATGGATCCGTACATCTGCATCATCGTCCTCAACTGGAACGGACTGAAGGAGACGCTCGACTGCCTCGCCTCGCTCCGGCGGATCTCCTACCCGCGTTTCAAGGTGATCGTCGTGGACAACGCCTCGACCGACGGCTCGCCGAAGGCGATCGCCGAACAGTTCCCGGAGGCGCTCCTCATCCGCAACCAGGTCAACGCGGGCTTCGACGGGGGCAACAACATCGGGATGCGCGCCGCCTTGCGGGAGGGCGCCGAGGCGGTGCTCCTGCTCAACAACGACACCATCGTATGTCCGGAACTGCTGCGTCGGCTCGCCGATGCGGCGGCCTTCCTCCCGCGCGCGGGCGTTCTCGGGCCCAAGATCTACTACCACGAATCCCCGGATGTCTTCTGGTGGGCCGGGAGCCGGAGCAGCTACTCCACGACCGGCTGGATGCTGACCTATACGCAGGAAGGGAAGCGCCAACGCGACGAAGGGCAGTACGACGCCATCAGCCGCATCGCCGCGGTCATCGGCTGCGCGATCTACATCAAGAGCGAGGTGCTGCGGGAGGTCGGCCTGCTCGACGAGCGCTTCTTCATCTACCACGAGGAGTACGACCTCTGCCGGCGCGCGGAGGATGCGGGCTGGTACTGCTACTTCGTGCCGGAGGCGAAGGTGTGGCACAAGGTGTCGATGTCGATGGGGGGGGAGTATTCGCCGTCGCTGTACTACCTCTGGACTCGCAACTGGATGCTGTTGAGCAGGAAACACACCCCCGTGCTGCTCTGGCCGATGCTCTACCTCGCGTATCTCAAGGAGAGCTTCTGGGTCTACCAGGGACTCGGCGAGAAGGGAAGGCACGCCGCCGCAGAGGCGGCGCTCGCGGGGGCGTGGCACGCGCTCCTCAACCGGTTCGGGCCGCCGGGAAGGCTTGTCCCCCCGCGATTCCTCAGCCGCCTCGCGGCGCGGCGTTTCCGCCGTCTGTCCGGGAGCGGGGGGTGAGCGAAATGCGGGTGGCCTACGACGCGGGGATACTCTCCTCGCCCCATCTCACGGGGATCGGCCGGTACACCCGGCAGCTCGTCGAGGCGATCGCCGCGCTCGGCACGGCGCACCGGTTCGACCTCCTCTTTCCGCGCGGCGGCGCGATCCCCCCCCCGCCGCCCGGTTTCGCGGCTCGTCGATGCCCCGTGCGGGGCGATATGCGCGAGGACAGGTTCCATCGGCTCTGGTTCGATCTCTGGCTCCCGTTCGAGATCGCCATGCGCCGGATCGACCTGTTGCACGGTCCCAGCTACCTCCTGCCTCGCACGCGGCGCGCGAGGACCGTGGTGACCGTCCATGACCTGGCGCACGAGAAGCGCCCGGAGTGGGCGCCCGGCTGCTCGGCCGGGTTCAGGCGCAGGGCGCGGGAGAGCGCGCGGCGGGCGGACGCGGTGATCGCGGTCTCCCGGGCCACGCAGCGGGACGTCGTCGAGATCTACGGGGTGCCGGAGGAACGAATCGAGGTGATCCACGAGGGGGTGGATCCGTCGTGCGTCCCCGTCGACGATCCCGCGGCGCTCGATCTTTTTCGAGCCCGGCGCGGGCTGACCGCGCCGTACATCCTCTCGGTCCTCTCCCTCTCCCCCCGGAAGAACATCCCGGGCCTGCTGCGCGCCTTCGCGCGGGCGCGGCGCACCGCCGGACTGCCGCACCTGCTCGTCGTCGCCGGCAAATCCTACGGCGCCCCCGGCCCGCTCCGCGACGCGGAGGGGCTCGGCGTGGCGGACCGGTTCCGCTTCATCGACTACGTCCCGGCCGGGGATCTGCCGCTGCTCTACAGCGCGGCGGAGCTGTTCGTCTTCCCGTCGTTCGACGAGGGGTTCGGCCTCCCGCCGCTCGAGGCGCTCGCCTGCGGCTGCCCGGTCGTCGCCTCGCGCGCGGGGGCGCTCCCCGAGGTGCTCGGCGACGCGGCGCGCTACTTCGACCCCTCGGACGAGGAGGGGATGGCGGAGGCGCTCGTGTGGGGCGTCCGCGAGGGGAGGAGCCCGGAGGCCCGTGCGAGGGGGTTCAGGCGGGCGCGGGAATTCACCTGGGAACGGGCCGCCCGGGAGACCGTGAGGCTCTATGAACGGCTTTGCTGAACGGCCGCGCGGGGCCGGCGCGGCCGCGGCGCTCGGATGCCTCGCGGGCCTGGCCTACGGCGCGGCCGCGGCCGCGTTCTTCTTCGACCGCTATAGCGTCGTCAAGAACGTCTGCCCGCCGCCGGAGGGGGGCCGGTTCCTGGCGTTCTCGGCCTGTCTCATCCTCGCCTACGGGACGATCGGGACGTGCGCGGGGGCGCTCGCGGCGGCGGCGGGACGGCTTCTCCGGTGTACTCCGGCCGGCCGCCGCGGGTGCCCCCCGTTCCTGACGGCCGCCGCCCTCGGCCTCTTCGCCTGGGTGGAGACCGCCGCGTATCTCAACGGATACTCCTTCGCATTCGAGTGGGGCCGTCGGGTCTACCTGCGGGGGTGGCAGCTGCGGGCGGCGCTGGTCGATCCGCGGGTCCTCGCCGCGAACGCGCTGCTCCTGGGGGCCTGCCTCGCGGCCTTCGCCGTCGTCTGGATCCTGCTCGCGCGGTCCAGGCACCCGAACGGCCGCGCCGCCTGGACCTGGGCCGCATTCCTCTTCGCGACGCTGGCCGTGCCGGTGAACTACCGTCTGCCGGAGAGCGCATCCCCGGCCTCGTGCGCGGCGAACGCCGCCCTCGGGGCGGGGTGCGTGGCGACCGGATGGTTCCTCGCCGCGGCGTGGGGGCGGCTCCGGGGCACGAATGTCGGGCGCCTGGCGTGGTGCGTCCCCGCCGCGCTCGTCATGTTCCTCCTCTGCGGGCGCGATTCGCAGGCCAAGACGATCCTCTTCTTCCGTTCCCCCGTCGCGGCGCGGCTCTGCCTGAGAACCCTCAACGCCGCCTTCGATCCGGATCGGGATTTCTTCGGCCCCCTCGCGCCGGTCCGCGACTGCGACAACTGGAACGGAAAGATCAACCCGCTCGCCGTCGACCTCCCCGGAAACGGTCTGGACGAGGATTGCACGGGGGGGGATTTTACGCGCGAAGAGTTCGACCGGCTGCGGCGGGAAGACGAGAGGCGGCGCGCCTACAACGCGGCGGCGGACCGCGATGGAGCGCGGCTGCGGGAGGAGCGCTGGGGCACACAACGGCCGGACATCTTCATCCTGCTCGTCGACGCGCTGCGGAGCGACCACGTAAGCCTCAACGGGTATCCGCGGCGCACGACTCCGCAGATGGACGACCTCTTTCGCGAAGGGACCTATTTCCCCAGATGCGTCTGCCCCTCGCCGGGGACGGGGCCCTCGATCTCCTCCATCCTGACCTCCCTGCACCCGAGCGAGCTGCCGGGGGAGGGGGCCGGGGCGGTCCCGACCCTCCAGGCCTCTCTCAAAGAGGCGGGCTACTTCACCGCGTCGTTTCAGAGCATCACGCCGCCGTTCCCGGGTCTTCCGCCGCTTCTGCGGGGCGATTTCGACATCTTCTCCGAGCCCGGCGACCGCGGGCGGTACCGCATCGGCGCCGGCGAGGTGACCGCGGACGTGGAGCGGCTCCTCGACGAGCGCCCCCCCGGCCGGCCCCTCTTCGTCCTCGTCTGCTACTCCGACACGCACGCCGCATATCCCGCGCCGCCCCCGTTCTCCTCGATGTTCGGCGCCGCGACCGGCGTCCAGACGATCTTCATCCCGCGCCCCGGCGAACTGGCATGGATGACGCTCTGTTACGACAGGGCGGTCGCCTACGCCGACAGCGAGGTCGGGAAACTCATGCGGCGTCTCGGCGAGCGGGGCATCCTGGAGCGCGCGGCCGTCGTGCTCACCTCGGATCACGGGGAGGAGTTCTTCGAGCACGGCGGGCTGTACCACGGCGCCGGGCTCCACGCGGAGGCGACGACGGTCCCCCTCGCATTCCTCCCCTCGTTCCGCGGCGCCCGCACCGTCCCCGATCCGGTCCAGAGCGTCGATATCATGCCCACGCTCCTCTCCCTCGCGGGGGCGCCGGTCCCCGCCGATATCAGCGGCTGGAATCTCGTTCCCGCGCTCGCGGGGGTTGAGGCGCCGCGGGGGCGGGACCTCGTCTCCGAGACGCTCGGGAAGCCGCCGTCGCGGCTGATGGCGCTCACGCGGGGCGGGTTCAAGCTGATCCACGATTTTTACAGCGGCACGAACCTGCTCTATAATGCGGAGGAGGATCCGTGCGAGCGGCGCGACCTGGCGGCGGCGGAACCCGCCCGCGCCGCGGAGATGCAGCGGGGTCTGTTCGATCTGAAGTCGTATCTCGAACTCGCGCGCCTGAAGCGGCGCGCGGAAGGAGGGGACCGATGAAGGACGCGGTGCTGGTGACCGGAGGCGCGGGGTTCGTCGGATCGAACCTCGCGGCCGATATCGTTTCGCGGGGCGACCGGGTGACGGTCTTCGACAACCTCTCGAGGCGGGGGACCGAACGGAACCTGGAGTGGCTCCGGAAGACCTGCGGCGAAAAACTTGAGTTTGTGAAGGGGGATGTCCGCGATTTCGAGGCGGTGCGCCGGACCGTCGCGCGGGCGCGCGTCATCTATCATCTTGCGGGGCAGGTCGCCGTGACGACCTCGGTCGCGGAGCCGCGCGAAGACTTCGAGGTGAATGCGCTGGGGACGTTCAACGTCCTCGAGGCGGCGCGCCTGAGCGGCCGTCGCCCGGCGCTGGTCTTCACATCCACGAACAAGGTCTACGGGGGGATGGAGGATCTGGAGGCGGTGGAGGAGGGGGATCGGTGCCGGTTCTCCTCCGGCGTCCTGGGGATCGCCGAGGACCGGCCGCTCGACTTCCATTCGCCGTACGGCTGCTCCAAAGGCGCGGCGGACCAGTACGTGCGCGACTACGCCCGCATCTACGGCCTCCCGACGGTCGTCTTCCGGATGTCCTGCATCTACGGGCCGCGGCAGTTCGGAAACGAGGACCAGGGCTGGGTCGCGCACTTCCTGATCTCGGGGGCGAAGGGCCGCCCGCTCACCGTCTACGGCAACGGGAAACAGGTGCGCGACATCCTCTACGTGGCGGATCTCGTCAGGGCGTTCAGGAGTGCGGCGGAGCGGATCGAGACCGCCCGCGGCCGCGTCTACAATATCGGCGGGGGGGCGAACAACACCCTCTCCCTCCTCGAGCTGCTCGCGATGATGCGCGATCGGTTCGGCTACCGCGTCGAGCCGTCGTTCGCCGCATGGCGCCCGGGGGATCAGCCGATCTACGTGAGCGACATACGCAGGGCGCGCGAGGAGCTCGGCTGGGAGCCGGCGACCGGCAGGGACGAGGGGATACGAAAGCTCCACGACTGGATCAAGGCGAACGACGCGATGCTCTGAACGGCGCGCCTTTCGGGGATCCCCGATGAAGATACTCTGGCTGACGGACGACTTCCTCCCGCACTACGGCGGATCCCGCCTGCTCTACTTTCACACGATGGTGCGCTTCCCCCCCGGCGAGGTGCGCCTCCTCACGAAGCGGCGTCCGGGGTGGAGGGAGTTCGACCGGCGGGAGGGGCTGCGGGCCGAGCGCGGCTTCTTCCCCGCCCTGCCGGGCCGCCCGCCGTTTTCCATGCTCGCCGTCTACGCCGAGATGCTGCTGCGGGGGATGCGGGCCATGGCGCGGGAGCGCCCGGACGCCATCGTTTGCGGCGAGATCTTTCCCACCGCCTGCGTCGGCAGGGCGCTCGGGGCGCTGTGGCGGGTTCCGTATGTCGTCTACGTCCACGGGGAGGAGCTGAACGTTTTGAAAAAGCTTCGCACCGGGGCGCGCCTGATGCGTTCCATCCTCCTCCGCGCGGGCGCCGTCGTCGCCTCCGCGACCACGCCGCGGGACGAGGCGCTCCGCCAGGGGGTGCCCCCCGAACGCCTGCACCTGCTCCGTCCCGCCGTGGACGACGCCTTCTTCTCGCGCACTCCCTCCCCGCGCGCCGCGCGGGGGCGCTACGGGATCGGCGACGGGCCGCTCCTGCTCACGGTGGGGCGCCTGGTCGAACGGAAGGGGCACGAGGACGTGCTGCGCCTCTTCCCCTCCCTCGCCGAGGAGTTCCCCGGTCTCGCCTACCTGATCGTGGGGGCGGGGCCCGCCGAGGAGCGTCTCCGCCGCGCGGCGCGGGAGGCGGGCGCGGAGGGCGCGGTGATCTTCGCGGGCCGGATCGGGAGAGACGAGTTGCTCGACTGCTACGCCGCCTGCGACGTCTTCGTGATGCCCAACCGCGAGATGTCCGACGGCGATACGGAAGGGGCGTGTATCGTGCTGCTCGAGGCGGCGGCGTGCGGGAAACCGGTCGTGGCGGGGGTGGCGGGGGGGACTGCGGATTCGGTCGCCGACGGGGAGACCGGGTTCCTCGTCGATCCGGCCGCTCCCGGGGAACTCGGCCGCGCGCTCCGCGTGCTGCTGGGCGACGCCGCACGCCGGCGCCGGATGGGGGAGGAGGGCAGGAAGCGGGTGTCCGGGCGGCGATGGGAGGCGTGCGCGCGGGATCTGAGGTCCATCTGCGCAACGGTCGGCGGGGGAGGGGGCGCGACACGGTGATCCGGGTGCTCTATGCCGTCGACACGATGGCGTACGCGGGAACGCAGACGCACATCGCCGCGATGATCCGCGGGCACGACCGAACCCGTTTCCTCCCCCGCCTGCTCTGCCTCCAGGAAAAGGGCGCGCTCGGCGCGCGGCTCGAGGCGGAGGGGGTGCCGGTCGAGGCGTACGGGCTGAAGCGGATCTACGATTGTGCCGCGGCGCGGGAGGGGCTGCGCCTGGCCGCCTTCCTGAGACGCGAGCGCATCGACGTCCTCCACGCGTACCTGTTCGCGGCGCAGGCGTTCTGCGTGCCGCCGGCGCGCCTCGCGGGCGTGCCGCTCGTCGTCGCGGGGCGGCGGGCGGTGGGCGTCTACTGGACCGCACGGAGGCACCGGCTCGCGCGGAGGGTCTCCAACGCCCTCGCGCATCTGCAGGTCGCCAACTCCGAGGCGGTGAAGGAATACCTCGTCCGGCGGGAGGGGGTGCCGCCGGGCAGGATCAGGATAGTATATAATGGGGTGGACGCGAAGCGGTTCTCCCCGGCCCCGGCGCCCGAAGACCGCGGACCCGGCGAACTCACCGTCGGGTACGTGGGCAGCCTGACCCGGGTGAAGGGGGTGGATCTCCTGCTCAGGGCCGCGCGGCGCGCGCTCGACGAATTCCCCGGCCTGAAGGTCCGCATCGTCGGCGAGGGGCCGCTCGAGGCGCGCCGCGCCTACGAGGGGGACACCGGGGCGTCCCTGAAGGCGCTCGCCCGGGAGCTCGGGCTCGGGCGCTGCGTGGAGTTCGCGGGCGGGACCGAGCGCCCGGAGGACGAGTTCAAGCGGATGGATCTGTTCGTGATGGCCTCGCTTTCGGAGGGGATGTCCAACGCCGTGCTCGAGGCGATGGCCTCGGGCCTCCCGGTCATCGCCACGGCGAGCGGCGGGAACCGGGAGGTGGTGGAGGAGGGGAAGACCGGGCTGCTCTTCCCCGTCGGCGACGACCGGGCGCTGTCGGAGCGGATCCTCGCCTTCGCCCGCGACGCCGGGCGCCGGCGCCGGATGGGGGAAGCGGGCAGGAGACGGGCGCTCGAGCGGTTCACGCTGGAGCGGATGGTGGCGGGGATGGAAACGGTCTATCTCGACGGCCTCCGGGAGAGGGGGCGGTGAACGAGGCGAGGCGGTATCTGCGGATACTCAGGGACGACCCCCGCTACGCCCTGCGGACGGCCGCGGCGAAGCTCCGCACCCGGTTCCCCGCCGACTACCTGTTCCTGCGGAGCGGGCGCGCCTTCACCCCCGTGCACCTGACGCTCGAGCTCACGCACCGCTGCAACCTCAAATGCCACATGTGCGACCTGTACGGGGGGGGGCGGGAGATCGATTCCATCCGCTCGCGAAGGGAGGCGCCGGGGGGGGAGCTGGGGCCGGAGCTTTTCGAGCGGCTCTGCGCCTCGTTCGGTTTCATGAAGCCGGTCCTCTCCTTCGGCGGGGGCGAGCCGCTGCTGCACCCGCGGGCCGCCGAGATGATCCGCCGCGCGAAGGCGCGCGGGTTCATCTGCACCCTCACCACGAACGGCGTGCTGCTCGCGCGGCACGCCCGCGATCTTGTGGCGGCGGGCCTGGACAGCATCGTGCTCTCCATCGACGGCCCGGAGGAGATCCACGACGCGACGCGGGGGGTGCAAGGGACCTTCTCCCGCGCCCGCGACGGGGCGCGGGAGATCGCCCGCCTGAAGCGGGAGACCGGCGCCGTGAAGCCGCGCCTGCGGGTGAACTGCACCATCAACAGCCGCAATATCTCCGTCCTCGGCTCGATGCCGGAAGTCGCCGCGGGGTTCGGGGCGGATAGTCTCCTCTTCTCGCACCTCTGGTTCTGGGACGCGGGGATCGTCGAGCGACACAACCGTCTGTGCGGCGATCTCTGCCCGGTCGTCGAGCAGAACACGCACGAACTCGATCTGATAGACCCGGCGATCGTCGCCCGGGAACTCGACCGGGCGCGGGCGAGGCGGGCGGGCATCGCGGTCAAGTGCCTCCCGGAGCTCGACGCGGAGGGGGTGCGGCGCTACTACACGGAGCGCACGGCGCCGGTGACCCGCCTCGCGTGCCGGGCGGTGTGGCTGAGCGCGTTCGTCATGCCGTCGGGCGAGCTCCTCCCGTGCCTGGACTACTCGTACGGCAACCTCAACGAACGCCCCTGGGAGGAGCTGTGGAACGGTCCGCGGGCGCGCCTGTTCAGGAAGCGGCTCCGCCGTACGCGGATCTTCCCCGGATGCGTGCGCTGCTGTTTGCTCTACGCGTTTTGAGTTCGCGCCAGTCGTGTGCGTCGGCGTGCGGGCAGGTCCGCCACGTCGGACGCGGGAACGGGAGGTTCGATGGCCGACAGGGTGAGGGAGTTCTGGGAGGCGGAGGCGACCACCTTCGACGCGATCTACTCGGGGTCGAAGGGACCGGTCAGGCGCTGGCTCGACCGGACGCTGCGCCGGGACATAGGCGCCCGTTTCGACGAGACGATGCGGGAGTGCGCCGACGCGTCGGGGGCGGAGGTTTTGGACGTCGGCTGCGGCAGCGGCCGCTACGCGATCGCGCTTGCCCTCCGCGGCGCGAGGGTGACGGGCGTGGACACCGCGGCGCCGATGCTCGAACTCGCCCGCCGGCTCGCCGCGGAGCGCGGCTGCGCCGCGCGCTGTCGATTCGTCCTCTCCGAGTTCCTCTCGGCGCCGCTCGCCCGTGGGTACGACCTGACGCTCGCGATAGGGTTCTTCGACTACATCGCAGACCCGCGCCCCCACCTGGAGAGGATGGCGGCGTCGGCGGGGCGGGGGGGGAAACTGATCGCCACCTTCCCGCGCCTCTGGACCTGGCGCGCGCCGTTGCGGAAGGCGCGCCTCGCCGCGCGGGGCTGCCCCGTGTATTTCTACACCCGCGCCCGCGTGTGGCGTCTCCTGGAGGAGACCGGCTGGTCGCCGGCGCGCGTGGGAAGGGTGGGGAAGCTTCATTTCGCCGTCGCCATGAAGCGCTGAACGTTGCCGCAGAGGAGGCGGGGGGCGCACGGAGACACGGGTCCCTCCCGCCGCGGATCTTCATGGGGGATCGGCGGCGGGATTCGCATCCGTGTTCGTCCGTGGCCGCCGATGGCGACAGCAGGTTCCGTGCCCCCGTGCATTCTGCGGGACGGTAGACTATGCATCTGTTTTCCGACACCGTCAACGCGCTCAGCTTCGACGTCGAGGAGTGGTTCCAGGCGGAGGCGTTCGCCGGGCTTTTCCCGCCCGCGCGATGGGAGCGTCTGGAGAGCCGCTGCGAGACGCAGGTCGGGCGCATCCTCGACATCCTCGCCGCCCGCGGCGTCAGGGCCACCTTCTTCGTCCTGGGGTGGGTGGCGCAACGGCACGGGCGGCTCGTGAAACGGATCGCCGCCGCGGGGCACGAGATCGCCTGCCACGGCTTCGGGCACGCGATGATCACGAGGCAGACCCGCGAGGAGTTCGCCCGGGATGTCAGGCGCGCGCGCGAGCTTCTCGAAGATGCCGCGGGGACGCGCGTGGCGGGGTACCGCGCCCCCACCTTCTCCGTCACGGAGCGGACGCGGTGGGCGCTGGAGGTGCTCCTCGACCAGGGGTTCGGCTACGACGCCTCGATCTACCCGATCCGGCACGACCGCTACGGCATCCCGGGGTCGCCGCGTTTCCCGTACGTCGTGCTCGAGGGGGGGGGGCGCCGGCTCTGGGAGTATCCGGGATTCACGCGGCGCATCGCCGGGATGACGCTCCCGGCCGCAGGGGGCGGATACCTGCGGCTCCTGCCCTACGCCTGGACGCGCGGGGCGATCAGGGCGGCGCACCGAGAGGGGAGACCCGCGGCGGTCTTCGCGCATCCGTGGGAGTTCGATGCACGCCTCCCCGTCGCCCCGCTCCCGCGCCTGGCGCGCCTCAGGCACTACGGCGGCATCAGCCGCAACGCCGCGAAGCTGGAGCGGCTCCTCGAGGAGTTCCGCTTCGCCCCCGTGGGCGAGCTGCTCGCCTCCCTCGATGCGTCGAGGGGAGGCGGGCCCCGAAACGCGGGGGCCGAAACCGGGGACGCAGCCGTCTCGCGCGGCGGATTGAATTGACTGGACGCCATCCATGACCGTTGCCGCCTGGACAGTGCTGGTCTCGGCCTCGCTCCTGGCCTACGCCTACCTCGTCTACCCGCTCCTCGTCCTCCTCCTGGCCCGCCTCTTCCCCCGGCCGGTGCGCGCCGGCGATGCGGCCCCTTCGGCGACCGTCATCGTCCCTGCGCTGAACGAGGAGCGGGTTATCGAGGAGAAGATCGAGAACACCCTCGCCCTCGACTACCCGCCCGGGAAGGTTCAGCTGCTGGTCGTCTCCGACGGGTCGACCGACCGCACGGCGGAGCTCGCGCGCCGGTACGCGGGGCGCGGGGTGGAGGTCGTCGAGTTCCCGGAGCGGCGGGGCAAGCTGGCCGCCCTCCTTGACGCCCTGCCGCGCGCCCGCGGCGAGATCCTCGTCTTCTCGGACGCGAGCGGGATGCTCCGCCCCGGGGCGCTGCGCGCGATGGCCGCCAACTTCGCCGACCCGGAGGTCGGCGGCGTCTGCGGCTGGTACCGCTCCCCGGGCCTCGAGCGTTCGGGCGGGGCGGGGGAGCTCCTCTACTGGGATTACGAGTTCGCCATCAAGCGCGCCCAGAGCCGGTGGGCGACGCTCCTGGGGGCGACGGGGGCGATGTACGCCCTCCGGCGCTCCCTCTTCGTCGCCCCCCCGCCCGACACGATCAACGACGACTTCGTGATCCCGGCGCTGATGGTGGCGCGCGGGCACAGGATGGTGCTCGAGGAGGACGCGGTCGTGGACGATCTCGACCCGCGGATGGGGGATTTCCGCAGCCGCGTCCGCGTGACCGCCGGGAACTGGCAACAGCTCTTCTACTGCCGGAAACTCCTGTCGCTGCGCCGGCCGCGGGTCTGCTGGCAGTTCCTCTCGCACAAAATCCTCCGCCTCGCGTCGCCGTTCCTGCTTCTCGCCCTCTGCCTGTCGGCGCTCGTGCGCGCCCCCGCCGCGGCGGCCGCCGTTTTCCTCGCCGCGGCCGCCCTGGCGCTGATCCGGGGGACGGGGCCGGGCGGGAAGCTCTCCTCCGCGGCGAGGAAGTTCCTCGCCGGCAACGCCGCCGCCCTCTGCGGGACGGCGGTCTACTTCACCCGTGGGGGCAGGCTCTCATGGAAATAGAAGATCGGCGACGCGCATTCAGGGTGATGCTGGTGAACCCGGCGCCCGAGGAGATCGTGCAGGGCGACTGGTACCGGATGCCGCTCCTCGGGCTGGGCTACCTCGCCGCCTACCTGCGCCTCCACGGGTACCCGGTCGCCATCGCGGACGCGAAGTTCGACCGGCTGGGGCTCGAAGCCGTCCTGGAGAGGATACGCGGCTTCTCGCCGTCCCTCCTCGGCCTCACCGCGATGACGCACGAGGTGCGCCGCGCCGCCGAGATCGCCGCGGCCTCCCGCGCCGTCCTCCCGGGGCTCCGGACCGTCATCGGCGGCCCGCATGCGACGGCGCTCCCCCTCGAGACGCTCGCCGAGTTCCCCGACTTCGACTTCGCCGCCTTCGGCGAGGGGGAGGAGACGCTCCTCGCCCTCGCGGACGCGCTCCGATCCGGACGGGGGGCGGCGGGCATCGACGGGCTCTCCCACCGTTCCTCCGGCGGCGCCGCCGCCGCGAATCCGCCGCGCCCGTGGCGGCGCGACATCGACGCGCTCCCGTTTCCCGCCTGGGACCTGTACGGCCCCTCGCGGGAGTACCAGATCTTCTCCTCGCGCGGCTGCCCGTACCGGTGCAGCTTCTGCATGCGGGTCCTCGGCGACCGGGTGCGTTTCCGGAGCGTCGAGGGGGTGGTCAGGGAGTTCGAGTGGCTGGTCGCGACGAGGAAACCCGCCGAGATCTCCTTCTCCGACGAGGTGTTCACGCTCGACGAACGTCGGGCGACGGCGATCTGCGACCTCCTCATCGCCAAGCGGCTCCATACGACCCCCTGGTTCGCCAACGCCCGCGTGGACTGCCGTTCCGCGGCCCTGTACCGGAAGATGCGCGCGGCGGGGTGCGTGCGCGTCGGGGTGGGGATCGAGTCGGGAAACCAGGAGATCCTTGACCGGGTCCACAAGGGGATCACGAAGGAGAAGGCGCGCGAGATGATCCGCCTCGCCCGCGAGGCGGGCCTTCGCACGGCCGCCTTCTTCATCATCGGCCACCCCGGCGAGACCCGGGAGACCATCCGGCAGACGATCGCCTTCGCCCGCGAGCTCAACCCGACCACCGTCGCCTTCGGCGTGATGGTCCCGTATCCCGGCACCGAGATCGCCGCGATGGCGGCCCGCGGGGAGGGGGGGTACCGCCTCATCAGCCGCGACTGGAAGGAGTACGACAAGTATTTCGGCGGGGCGCTCGAGATGGTGGGGATCGGCCGCCGCGAGCTCGAACGGTGGCAGGCGCGCGCCTACCTGTCGTTCTACATCCGCAACCGCCGCCTCTTCTCGCTCGCCCGGTTCCTCTCCTCGCGCCGCCGGAGCGTGGTCCACTACCTGCGGAGGCTCTTGTGGAGACGCCGATGAGGAACAAACGCGGCGCGGCGGCCCCGCATCCCGGACCCCCCGTCCGCGTCGCCTACGTCGTGGTGATGTTCCCCTGCTACTCGGAGACGTTCGTGCTTCGGGAGATGCGCGAGCTCCTCAGGCGGGGCGCGGAGCTGACCGTCCTCTCCCTGCGCGACTTCTCGGAGAAGATCGTCGACGAGGAGGCGCGTCCGCTGCTCCCCCGCACGCGCTATGCGCCGTACCTGTTCTCGCGGGCGGTGCTGGCGGCGAACCTCCGCCTCCTCCTCGCCCGGCCGCGCCGCTACCTCGGTTCGATCGCCTTCCTCGCCGCCCGCCTCTGGCGAAGCCCGGTGGAGTTGGCCAAGACCGCGGCCCTGTTCCCCAAGACGGTCCTCTTCGCCCGCATCCTCGAGGCGGAGGGGGTGCGGCACGTCCACGCGCATTTCGCCAACTACCCGGCCACCGCGGCGTTCGTCATCTCGCGCCTGACGGGGATCCCGTTCACGGCGACCGCCCACGCCCACGACATCTTCCAGAGCCAGCTTTTGCTCGGCGTCAAGGTCCGTCTCGCCCGCCGCGTCTTCGCCATCTCGGAGTACAACCGCCGGTTCATCCTCGATGCGGTCGGGCCGGACGCGGCGTCGAAGGTCGAGGTCCTGCACTGCGGTCTCGACCTCGGCCGGCTCCCCTCTGCGTCGCCCGAGACGGGGAGCCGGATGGTGCTCGCCGTCGGCCGTTTGATGGCGATCAAGGGGTTCGAGACGCTCCTCGGGGCGGCGGCGCTCCTGCGCGACCGCGGCGCCGTCTTCTCGTGCCGCATCGTCGGCGACGGGCCGGACCGGGCGGAGCTCGAGAGGCTCATCGACCGCCTCCGGCTCCGCGGGCTGGTCTCGATGGAGGGGGAGCGCACGCCGCAGGAGGTGCTCGCGATGATGGCGAGGGCGTCGGTCTTCGCCCTTCCGTCGCGCCCCGCGCCGAAACGCAGCGGCGTGATGGACGGCATCCCGGTCTCCCTGATGGAGGCGATGGCGATCGGCGTCCCCGTCGTCTCCTGTCCCGTGTCGGGGATACCCGAGCTGGTCGAGCACGGGCACACCGGTCTCCTCGTCCCCCCGAACGATCCCGCCGCCCTCGCCGCGGCGATCGAGCGCCTGCTCGAAGACAGGTCCCTCGCGTCGCGCCTCGCCGCGGCGGCGCGGAGGAAGGTCGAGCGGGAGTTCAACGTCGTCCGCAACGCCGCGCGCCTCCTCCGGGCGTTCCGCGGGGAGGGGGGCGGGGGAGGGGCGGAAGAGGGGATCGGCCCCGGGTGAATGCGTATGGGAGGGGTCGGATGAAGAGAGGGAAGGGGACCATCGCCCTCGTCGCGCTTTCGCTTTTCGCGGCGGGGTGGCTCTACGGGGCCCTCCGCTTCCGGTTCCCCCGCATCGAACTGCTGAAAGTCGAGATCCCCGAACGGGTCCTGCTCGGGGAGGAGTTCCCGCTGGCGTTCTCGGTGCTCCCGCACGCGCCGTTCCCTCCCGGCGCCTCCCTCTTCATCCACTTCGCGGGCGGCGAAACGAAGATCAACGCCGACGTGGCGATACCGCTCCCGATGCGCCGCTGGTCGCCGGGCGAAACCGCGCGCCTGGGGCCGTTTTACTGCGTTGTCCCGGCCGGAGCGCCGCCGGGCCGCTACGCCGTCGAGGCGGGCCTCTTCTACCAGGGGCGCGACTGGCTCGGGAGGCGGGGCTACGTCAGGATCCCCTGGGCGAACCGGACCGTGCGGAACTGGAACGCCGGGTCGATCGAGGCCGCGCGCCGGCCGCCGCGGGAATGGACCGCCGCCGATTTCGGGCCCGGTGGGTACGCCGTGGGGATCGCCGGCCCGCTCGACAAGGTGTTTCCGGACAGGGAAGAGTGGCGCGGTCCCCCCGCACATCGCGTGGAGATCTCCGCGGCACGGAACGAGTACGAGTCGTTCCAGGTCGTCGTCGCCGCCGGGGAGGCGCCGCTGAAAGGGGTGCGGGTCGCCGCGGGGGAACTCCGCGGGCCCGGCCTGATCGGGACGGACCAGATCGAGGTCCGTTGTGCCGGATGGGTGGAGACGCGCCGCCCGTACTACAATGTGCCGCGGACGGGGCCGTGGCCCGACCCCCTCCTCCCGGTCGGCGGCGGAGGCGTCGACGTCGAACCCGGCCGCGTCCGGTCGTTCTGGGTCACCGTATTCGTCCCCCCCGGCACCCCGCCGGGGGAGTACCGGGGAACGGTCACCGTCGCGCCGGAGGGGGTCGCGCCGGCCGCCGTCGACCTCACCCTGCGGGTATGGGGATTCGAGCTGCCCGCGACCCCCACGCTCAAGACCGGCTTCGACTTCTACGAGTACCTCGTGCGTCGGTACTACCCGCGAAACGAGGGGGAGGGGGAGGCGGACTGGCGGAAGCGGATCGACGCCCTCTGCCGCGACTACTACCTCGACATGCTCAGGCACCGCATCTCGCCGATACACAACGTCGGCAACCCGTCGCTTGTGGGCGTCGAGGACGGGGGGTATCTCCTCGACTTCGCGGAGTTCGACCGGCGGGTGGAGGGGTACCTCGCGGCGGGACAGACCGACTTCGGCATCGCGATCGAGGCCCGCGTCGTCCCCGACGAGGGGATCTGGAGCGACGGCTGGTACGGTTTCACCGGGCCCGACGCGGTACGCGGCGTCTTCAGGAGCTTCGGGAAACACCTCGAGCGGCGCGGCTGGATGGGGCGCGCGTACACCTACGTCATCGACGAGACGTACCGCGGGGTCGAAAGTCTGACGCGCCTCATCCACGAGGGGCACCCGGGCATCCGCACCATGCTCACCTGCACGCCCGAGGAGGGGTACCCGAACGTCGACATCTGGTGCATCCGGCTGAACAATTTCGACGGCGAAACGGCGCGGCGCTTCCGCGACCGGGGCAAGGAGATCTGGCTCTACGTGGCGAGCCCCACGCGCCCGTTCCCCACCATCATCCTCGACAGCCCCTCGATCGAGACCCGGATCATCCCGTGGATCTGCCGGCGGGCGGGCGCGACCGGCCTGGTCTACTGGTGCGTGAACTACTGGCACCTCGCGGATCCGATGGAGAACCCGATGACCTGGCCCGACCAGAACGGCAACGGGTCGCTCTACTACCCGCACCCGTCCGGGCCCGTCGGATCGATCCGGCTGGAGGTCCTCAGGGACGGGATGGAGGATTACGAGTATCTTCGGATGGCCGCGGAGAAGAAGGCGGGACGGGAGCTGGAGGAGCGGGTCGCGGCGGTGGCGGCGTCCGGCTGGGACTACTCGCGGGACCCCGAGAGGCTGCTGCGCACGCGCGAGGCGCTGGGGCGTTTTTTGGACGCGGCCGCGCGCCTCCCCGTGGGGCGGGAGGAGGCGCGATGAGACCGCTCCGTCTCGCGGCCGTTCTCCTGGCGTGGTTTCTCCCCCTCGCCGCCCTCTCGCTCATCGGCGCGTGGACGCACCGCTACCACCCGGGCACCCTGCGCACCGTCGCGGCGCTCCTCCACGAAACGCGCCCCCTCCCTCGGAACGTCTTGACGCTGGGGGGGTTCGGCAGCGAGGCCGAGGCGGGGCGCTGGCGCAGGGACGGCGCCGAACTCGTTTCCCGGGAGGGGTGGGGGAGGGTGACGTTCAGGCGCGGGCCGGGTTTCCCTGGCATCCGCCTCTCCGACCGGCTGTCGGGGCCGGGGCAGGCGCGCGACTGGTCGCCGTATCGGCGCCTTGCGTGGCGGATGCGCGTCCCGCGGTGGACGGATCGGAAGCTGATGCTGATCGTCAAGGACGCGGGGGAGCGGCGTTTCGAGCGCGGCTTCCCCCTCCCCCCCGGGGGGGAGGAGACGCGGGCGGTGGTGGACCTTGCGGAGATGGCCCCGTGGCTCGACCTCGCCCGCGTCAAGGAGGTCCACTTCTTCATGGCCAAGCCCGACGAGGAGGCCGTCGTGGAGCTGGCGGATCTGCAACTCGAGAAGGACGGCCCCCCGGGCGCGGTGCTGGGGACCCCGTTCGTCGTCTTCGAGAGACTGGATGCACCGCCGTCCGCGCGGCTCGGCCACACAATCCAGCTATCGGCCTGGCTCTCCCTCGCCCGCCCGCAGACCATCCCGTACTCCGTCTTCGTGCACCTCTATCCGGAGGCGGAAAAGGGGGTGAAGGTCCCGGCCCAGCGGGCGGGGTACATCCACCTCGAGCACGTCCCGTACCCGCCGGTCACGACCTGGCCGGTCGGCGTCCCCCGGGAGGTCGGGCCGTTCACCATCTACCTCCCGCGATACGCCCCGGCGGGGCGCTACCTCATCCGCGTCGGGCTCTTCCACACCGCCGCGGGGGGGAACGGCCCGCGCGACGTGCCGTACGGGGGCGCCTACGACTACTCCGGCAGCTTCCCGAAATGCCGCTACACCGACCCGGGGCTGGAGGATTTCGTGGTCGGGAAGATCGAGGTGGGTGAGGAGCCCGCCGGGCCTCCGTCCTGAGCGGGCATTTGCCTTTTCCGCCGCGCCGGGCATATGGTATAGTGCATATCCGGCCGCGCAGGGAAGCGGCCCGGGAGAGTGACCGTGAAGAAAGACAGCGCGATAGAGTTTCACTGCGTGAACGGGGAGTGCCGCCAGCTCCTCGCCTTCCCGTTCCTGTCGGCGGGGGACGAGACGAAGGTGTCCTGCCCCGCCTGCGGGCGGGAGTACGTATTCGACGCCGCGCTCTGCGGCAAGTTCCGGAAGTTCGCCCGTCTGGTCGAGGCGGTGCGCGACGCGGAGGAGATCCTCGGGGATACGCGTGTGGGCCTGGATATCCAGGGGCACTCGGTGCAGGTTCCGTACCGGATCCTCCTCACGCGGATGAACACCTTTCTCACGCTCGATATCGGGGGGGCGCGGTTCAATTTCCGGCTCCGGGTGGAACCGCTGGACGACCGCTGAGCGCGGGCAGCGCGTGCGGCCGTTCGTGTGGCTTCGGGACGCTCGAACGTTCCGCCCGAAAGGGTCGTTGTGAAACGGTTGCTGCTCATTCTGCCGCTGTGCACGTTCGCCGGCGCCGTCCTCGGCTGGTGCCACGCCTTCATGCGCGAACCGCTCTTCCTCTGCGAGGCGACCGTGGCGGTGCGCGGCACCCCGCTCCGCCAGGGAGGGATCGCGGAGCTTCGGCGCCAGATGCTCGAGACGCCGGTGCTGATCGAGGCCGCCCGCCAGTCGGGGGGCGCGCAGAGGCGGTTGTCGGTCGAGGAGCTCACCGAGCGCGTCTGGGCCTCCGTCATCGACGAGGGCCGGATCCGGCTCGGCTACCGGGCCGGGGAACCCGGTGTCGCCGACGCGTTCGTTCGCGCATGGGTGGACAGCTTCCAGGCGGGGCGCACGCAGCTCCGCGGCGAGCACGGCCGGAAGGAGACCGCCCGTCTGAAGGAGCGCCTCGTCAAGGAGGAGGCGCTCCGCGAGAAGGCCGGTGACGCCCTCAAGGAGTTCCTCGTGGAGCAGGTGGGGGTCCCCCCCGCCGTCGCCGCCCAGACCCTCTCGAGGCTCGCCCGCGGCGAGCGCCTGTCGCGCATCGTGGGGGGGGAGGTCGCCCGGATCGACCGGGAGCTCTCCGAGGCGGAGGAGCGTCTGCGCGCCCTCAACGCCCGGGAGGCGGCGCTCGCCGAGAGCCTCGCGCGCGAGGAGAAGTACGTGGTCACCTTCCAGCTCAGGGAGGAGAACCCCGTGGTGCGCGAGATGCAGCAGCGGCTCGCCGAGAAGCAGATGGAGCTCCAGCGCCTGAGCGTCGATTCGACCGACCGGCACCCGCTCCGCGCCCGCTACGAGCAGGAGGTCCAGAAGATCAAGGAGCTCCTGAAGGACAAGCCCGCCGACACGGTGAAGGAGCAGCGCCGCGAACTGAACCCGGTGTACAGCGACCTCGCCCTCGACCAGAGCAGGACGAAACGGGCCGCCTCGGTGCTCATGGCGCAAGTGGAGCGGCTCCGCGAGGCGCGTCTGGCCGCCGGCCGGATCGCCTCCCTCGCCGCCGCCGACGAAAATCAAATCGGCGCGCTCGTCGGCGAGTTCCAGGCGCGGCAGAAGGCAGTCGAGAACGCGCGCGCCGTGCACGAGGACGCGCAGACGAAGTTCTCCCCGGGCGCATGGTCGGTCGGGATGGAGATCGTGGATATCGCGGCCCCCTCCATCCCGCTCAGCCAGGGGCCCCGGATGCGGATGTTGATCGCCGCCGGCGGCCTCGGCGGCGCTGTCGTGGGGCTGCTCGTCGTCGGCGCCGTCCTGCTCGTGCGCAGGCCCCCTCCGCCCGGAACCCTATGACCCCGCTTCGCATCCTCCTCGCCGCCGCCGCGGCGCTGGCCGTCTCCACCGATTCCGCGGACGCCCGGACCCCGCACGGTCCCCTCGGCGTCTCCCTCGACCCGCTCGCCGCGGGGACCTCGGAGCGCGTGATCGCGGCTCCCGGGGACCCGCTCTCCGCCGATGCGCATTTCCGCCTCGGCGTCCGGTACCGCGCGCAGGCCGAGCTCGTGAAGGCGGCGGAGCAGTTCCGCCTCGCGGCCGAGCTCGCGCCGTCGGACCCCGCCGTGCACCTCAACCTCGGGATCGTTCTCGGAGAGATGGGGAGGACCGGCGAGGCGCTGGCTTCGTTCGATCGGGTGCTGGAGATCGATCCCGGGAGCCTGCCGGCCCTCTTCAACCGCGGCGTGCTCCTGATGCGGCAGGGCGCCTACGCGGAGGCGATATCCACGTTCGAGAAGGCCCTCCTCCTGGGGGGCGACAGCGTCCCGGTGCACTACAACCTCGCCGTCTGCTACGAGTACGCCGACGGCGAACGGTACGGCCGCGGGTTCGATGCGGGCAGGAGCGCCCTCCACTACCGAAAGGTGCTCGCGGAGCAGCCCGACAACGCCATCGCGCGTTTCAATCTCGGCATGGTCTGCCTCCACGGCGGCGACCCCGCGGGGGCGGAGCAGGAACTCTCCAAGGCCGCGGAACTCGACCCCGGAATGGCGGACGCGGCCTTCCAGCTCGGCCTCCTGATGCTCAAGAAGAAGAGCTACCGCAGCGCCTCGAGGCATCTGGGCGAGGCGCGGCGTCTCGATCCGGCACTTCCGGCCGCGGCCCCGCTCGCCGACGCGCACGGGGGGCTGGGGCAGTTCTATCTCGACAACGCCGATTTCGGGAACGCGAAGACGCATTTCGAGGAGGCGCTCGCGCTCGACCCCGGCCGGGTGCAGGCGCTGGTCGGCCTCGGGCGCGCCGCGCGCGGCCTCGGGGACTACGCGGGTGCGGTCCGCAGCTACACGACAGCGCTCGCCTCGGACGAGGCGCTTCCGCTCAGGGGGGAGCTGGCGGACACCTATGCCGCCTGGGCCGACGACCTCGCGCGCCGGGGCGAGCACGCCGACGCCGCGGCGAAGTACGAGTACGCCCTCCGCCTGCGGCCGGACGATGCGGGCTGCCTCAAGAGGCTGGCCGCGCTCTACCGCGGCCCTCTGGAGGACGCGGGCAAGGCGATCTACCTCTATCGCAAGGCGCTCTCCTCAGGCGATCTGTCCGTCACCGCCGCGGAGGAACTCAGAAAGGAGCTCGCGGGGGCGGTGCGGGAGGGGAGGGACATCGTCGACGAGTACCGCCTGCTTGTGGATCGGAACCCGGAGAACGCCACCCTCCGCTACAACCTCGGCGTCTTCCACCACGAGCGGAACGAGTTCGACGCCGCCGCGGAGGAGTACAAGCGCGTGATCCGTCTCGACCCCGCCCACGGCTACGCGCACTACAACCTCGGGCTCATCTATCAGCGGAAGGGGCTGCGGAGCGCCGCGCTGCGCGAGTTCAAGCTCGCCCTGCACTTCAAGCCCGGCTACCACCGCGCGCACTACGCGCTCGGGAGGTTCTACGAGGATCTGGGGGCCCACGCCCAGGCGCGGGAGGAGTACGCGCGGGCGATCGAGAGCGCGCCGGGGTATGCGGAGGCGCACCTCGCCCTGGGGCTGCTGCTGCGCGACAGGTTGCGCGACGAAAAGGCTGCGCGGGAGCATCTCGACCGGTACCGCGAACTCAAGACCGTCACGGAGTCGGGGGGGGAGCGCGAAAACGCCGCCTCCCCCGCGAAAGCCGCATCGCCTCCGCCCGCGGAGCCGTCCTGAGGGGACGCCTCCGCGCCCACGGTTCGAGATCCTCCAGGCGCCTGTCGCGCGGGATTGGCGTGCACCGGACGGACGGACAGGGCGAATGAACCGTCGGGGGAAAGATGTGCGGCCTCCGCCGCGATGCCGTAAGGGCGAGGCTGTTAGTACAGCCCTTCGGATACCACGTGGGCATCCTTTGCGGCGTTCCACGTCCGGCCCGGAGACCGGTCACTTCCGGCCGCGTCGGGATTCCCGTCTGTGCGTATTGGGCTGTTAACCGTGCCCTGTACGAACATGACAGAGACCGCACACCTGATGGTAGGGATTTCACTCCCGCCTGTCAAATCTTTTCGCGATTTTTTGCGGGCCTCTTGTGCGAGAGAGAAGGTGCGCATTGTACGCCTGCGCGCCGTGCGACGTGTGCCCGCGACCATTTCGCCAACCCTCGCGAATCTCCCCTCCAAGCTTCCCGCGCCGCCGGCCCGCAGCCCCGCCTTTTCGCGCGCATCCGCGACGCGGCCCGGCGGCTCGCGCGCATCCACGCCGTCTCGCACGCATCCACGCCGTCTTGCGCGCATCCGCGCAGGTTCGCACGCATATCCGCCGCGGATAGGCGGCTCGCACGCACCCACGCCGTCTCGCACGCATCCGCGCCGCTGGCCGGCGGCTCGCGCGCGCCGGGCGGGGATGTAGCAGGGATGCTCGCATGAAGGGGATTTTTTGAAAATAGTTTGAAACTTTTCCCCTTTTCCCGCGACTAGTATGGTGAGCGGGGGCGCAGGGCTCCCGCCTAACGGGGAGGGGCGGTGATGAAGGCGTGGGACGAGGATGCGGCCAGGAAGGCGGTGGACGAGTTCGCGTCGGTCTGGAAGGGGTTGGCCGCCGCGCAGCCGATGTTCACTGGGAGGCTCGGAACGGCGTGGAGGGACTGCTACGGGCGGTGCGGGCACAAGAGGCTCGGGCGCGTCGTGCTCGGCCAGTCCGTCGAGGAGGCGTGCAAGGCCCGCTCGGCCAAGGAAGGCGAATGAACCGCCCGGATCGTCCGCGGCCGACAGGCGGAATGCGCGCGGGGTGCGGGACGGATCCTCGGCGAGCCGACCGTCGAGCCTGCACGGATGCAGGAGGTTCGGGGTGCGGGGATGCGCGCCGTGCCGTTCCCGAAAGGGGCGGCTGTCAGGGGAGGGGCGGGCGGGGCTGAGTGCGGTCGCTCCCTGCATCCGCCCGACATCCCGCGTCGTGTCGGGGAAGGGAGGACGCCGCCCCGCGCAAGGGTGGGGCTGAGTGCGACCGCTCCCTGCATCCGCCAGACATCCCGCGTCGTGTCGGGGAGGGGAGGACGCCGCCCCGCGCAAGGGCGGTGCTGAGTGCGGTCGCTCCCTGCATCCGCCAGATATCCTGCGTCGTGTCGGGGAGGGGAGGGCGCCGCCCCGGGCAAGGGCGGGGCTGAGTGCGGTCGCTCCCTGCATCCGCCCGACATCCCGCGTCGTATCGGGGAGGGGAGGACGCCGCCCCGCGGCGGGGGCGGGGCGGCGAAATCCTATGGCATCGTCTCCCTTCCTGTAGTATAGCGTGCGCGTTCCGGGAGTGCCGGGGTAGCTCAGTTGGCAGAGCGCTGCACTGAAAATGCCATCCGACCATTTCCCATAACACCCGCCAAACAAAGCAATTACGTTCCAGCCCAACAAGTTATATCCCAAAGTTAGATAGCCATAGATGTCACTAACAACCACGTTGGGGATATGGAATGGTCAAAATTTGGTCACAAATCCCGGATGCGGTTTTCCTCAAAATCCCCCCCCGGGGGGATTGACAGCCAGCGGGAGAGGAGTACATTGATTCGCGGAGGGGAGGTATCCCCTGTGAAGATGGGTTGTCAAAGCGAACCTGGCGCAGACTTCAGGCGCGTCATTGAAAAGGTGCGCCGTTGTCTTTTCCTGGCGGCATCTCTCGCGAATATGCCGAAAGGAGGCAGTCGTGAATAAACTCTCCTTCTGTCTGACGCTTGCCCTCGTTGCATCCCTTGTCGCTGGCTCCCCCACACACGCCGAACTCGCCGACACCCCGTGGCCGATGTTCCGGCACGATTTGCAGCACACGGGGCGGAGCGAGTACACGGGGCCGTCAAATCCAGAACTCGCGTGGAGTTATGAAACCGGCTTTTATATGCACAGCTCCTCGCCTGCGCTCGGGAGTGAGGGGCGGGTGCATTTCGGCTCTCGGGATAACAGGCTCTATACCATCGCCTCGGACGGAGCGCTATCGTGGAGTTATGAAACCGGCTATCGGGTGACCTCCTCGCCCGCGCTCGGGACTGACGGGCGGGTGTATGTCGGCTCTAATGATAACATGCTCTATGCCATCGCCTCCGACGGAGCGCTGTCGTGGACTTATGTAACCGGCTGGTATGTGGGCTCCTCGCCCGCGCTCGGGAGTGACGGGCGGGTGTATGTCGGCTCAGAAGATCAAAGGCTCTATGCCATCGCCTCCGACGGAGCGCTGTCGTGGAGTTATAAAACCGGCGCTTGGGTGCTCTCCTCGCCTGCGCTCGGGAGTGACGGGCTGGTGTATGTCGGCTCTTATGATAACAAGCTCTATGCCATCGCCCCCGACGGAGCGTTGGAGTGGAGTTATGAAACCAACGGGTATGTGTACTCCTCTCCCGCGCTCGGGAGTGACGGGCGGGTGTATTTCGGCTCTCATGATTACAGGATTTATGCCATCGCCTCCGACAGAGCGCTGGAGTGGAGTTATGCAACCGGCTATAATGTGGCACACTCTTCGCCTGCGCTCGGGAGTGACGGGCAGGTGTATGTCGGCTCTTATGATAACAGGCTCTATGCCGTCGCCTCCGACGGAGCGCTGTCGTGGAGTTATGAAACCGTCGGTAATGTGTACTCCTCGCCTGCGCTCGGGAGTGACGGGCGGGTGTATGTCGGCTCTTTGGATAACAGTCTCTATGCCATCGCCTCGGACGGATCGCTGTCGTGGAGTTATGTTACTGGCGGCTCGTTCTACCCCTCTTCGCCCGCGCTCGGGAGTGACGGGCGGGTGTATGTCGGCTCTGCTGATAACCGCCTCTATTGCATCAAACAGGTGCCCACCGAGACGCCGACGATCACCCCGACCTCCGCGCCCACGAAGACGCCGACCACCACGCCCACGCCCCCGATCGACCTGACGGCGGACAAGACGGAGTACGGGACGACGGGCGCCATCTCCGTCACGGCGGACGTGTGGCCCCTGACGGTACCGTGCTACCCGTTCGTGCGCATCCTGATGGCCGACGGCTCGACGCTGTACTACCAGTCCGGCGTTGGGTTCACGGCCTCGCCGGTGCCGTACCTCGGCTTCGAGGCGGGGACCATCGTGACAACCGAGCCCATCCGGGACTACCTGGTTCTCTCGGCGAGCTTCTCGGGGATAGCCACAGGAACCTACTACCTCGAAGGCGGAGCGGTGGACATGACCAAGACCGTCTCCGCCGACAACCTCATCTACTTCGGCGCGGTTGACCGTGAGACGCTGAAGGTGAAGTAGGTTGCCGCATACATACCACACACGCCCCGCTTCCGGCGCCCGTCGGGAGCGGGGCTTCTCCTTGCTTTCAGTTTTCCCTAGAAGGCTTCCTGCAGTGCTGACGCTGACCCCGCATTCTCCTTACTCCCACCATGCAGGCAAGCAGCGACAGCCCCAATGGATCGCGCCCGATCTCGTTGCATCGCCCCGTCTATGCTCGGCGGCGTTTGCAGCCGGTGGACAGACACTATGTGGACACCGCGCCTCCTTTCCGAACCCACAAGCGTTTGCTGATAACAGACCTTCAGACATCTGGTCGAAACCTGGAGGAACAGGTCACTCAGGAGCGGATTAATCTTGTTGAATGATCCTGGCACGATCTCTCTACAATCTTTTTACATTTCCGTGACACTCCGCGCGCGGCCCGGTGGTCTACTATCAGTGGGACGATGGAGGGGTGAGGACGGACGGGAGATCCTTTAGGGATACGGCGCGGCGCGAAGCGGGGGGACGCCGGATACGGCTGCGACGCCCCGGGCCTCCGCAGAGGAGGGCGCGCGAAAGGAGGGCGTCATGAGCGCCGCCGAGAGGTTTTTCCGGTACGCCGTTCTTTTCGTCGCCGGGGGGCGCGGCGGGCCGAGGCGGTCTTCAGGGAGCGCGCGGCATGGAGGAGGGCTGGGGAGGCCCCGCCCGGGCCCGCGGAGGCGCACCTTTTTGTGTTTACCCCCCAAGTCTTGCATTTACATAGGCAATACGCCGTACCATCCAAAAAGGAGGTTCTGATGAAATACCTCTCTATGTGCCTGATGCTCGCCCTCGTTGCATCCCTTGTCGCCGGTTCCCCCGCACACGCCGAACTCGCCGACACCCCGTGGCCGATGTTCATGCACGACGCGCGGCACACGGGGCAGAGCGAATACGCGGGACCGTCAAATCCCGAATTCGCGTGGAGTTATGCAACCGGCTATTATGTGTTCTCCTCGCCTGCGCTCGGGAGTGACGGGCGGGCGTATGTCGGTTCAGCAGATAACAGGCTCTATGCCATCGCCCCCGGCGGAGCGCTGTCGTGGAGTTATGAAACCGGCTCTTGGGTGGACTCCTCGCCTGCGCTCGGGAGTGACGGACGGGTGCATGTCGGCTCTTATGATAACAGGCTCTATGCCATCGCCTCGAACGGAGCGCTGTCGTGGAGTTATGAAACCGGCAGGTGGGTGCAACCCTCGCCTGCGCTCGGGAGTGACGGGCGGGTGCATGTCGGCTCTTATGATAACAGGCTCTATGCCATCGCCCCCGACGGAGCGCTGTCGTGGAGTTATGAAACCGTCGGTAATGTGCGCTCCTTTCCCGCGCTCGGGAGTGACGGGCGGGTGTATGTCGGCTCTGAGGATAACAGGCTCTATGCCATCGCCCCCGACGGTGCGCTGGAGTGGAGTTATGAAACCAGCGGTAATGTACGCTCCTCGCCTGCGCTCGGGAGTGACGGGCGGGTGCATGTCGGCTCTTATGATTACAGGCTCTATGCCATCGCCTCCAACGGAGCGCTGTCGTGGAGTTATGAAACCGGCGACGTTGTGCGCCCCTCGCCCGCGCTCAGGAGTGACGGGCGGGTGCATGTCGGCTCTTTTGATAACAGGCTCTATGCCATCGCCTCCGACGGTGCGCTGGAGTGGAGTTATGAAACCAGCGGTAATGTGCACTCCTCGCCTGCGCTCGGGAGTGACGGGCGGGTGCATGTCGGATCTCAGGATAACAGGCTCTATGCCATCGCCTCCGACGGAGCGCTGTCGTGGAGTTATGTAACCGGTTGGTATGTGGACTCCTCGCCTGCGCTCGGGAGTGACGGGCGGGTGTATGTCGGCTCTTATGATAACCGCCTCTATTGCATCAGACAGGCGCCCACCGAGACACCGACGATCACCCCGACCTCCACGCCCACGGAGACGCCGACCACCACGCCCACGCCCCCGATCGACCTGACTGCGGACAAGACGGAGTACGGGACGACTGACTCGATCTCCGTCACGGCGGACGTATGGCCCCTGACGGTGCCGTGCTACCCGTTCGTACGCATCCTGATGGCCGACGGCTCGACGCTCTACTACCAGTCCGGCGTCGGGTTCACGGCCTCGCCGGTGCCGTACCTCGGCTTCGAGGTGGGGACCATCGTGACGTCCGAGCCCATCCGGGACTACCTGGTTCTCTCGGCGAGCTTCTCGGGGATAGCCACAGGAACCTACTACCTCGAAGGCGGAGCGGTGGACATGACCAAAACCGTCTCCGCCGACAACCTCATCTACTTCGGCACGGTTGATCGTGAGACGCTGACGGTGAAGTAGGGTGCCGCATACATACCACACACGCCCCGCTTCCGGCGCCCGTCGGGAGCGGGGCTTCTTCTTGCCCGCATAATCACCCCCACGGGTGGTTGACCAATCCCCTCTGGGGTGATAACATTAATAACTTCAGAATCAATATGATGCCGGGGTAGCTCAGTTGGTAGAGCACTGCACTGAAAATGCAGGTGTCGTCAGTTCAATTCTGACCCCCGGCACCAGCTTCCCTCCCGCGCACCCCCGGTCGCCTGGGCTTGTCGCGCAGAGGATGCCCGGCCGACCGATCTCCTGCCGCGCCGTCCCGGGTGCATATCTTCCAGTTCGGCGGCGGGTTTGGGCGAGATCTGCCATCCCCGCGCGCCCCCGGCCGCCCGTCCGCATTCCGCAGACCCGCCGATGCGATGCGCCGTTTGCCGCCCCGCCGGCCTGTTTTCGCGAAGCACAGATCGGGGACCTCCTGCCGCCGCGTCACCGGCCCGTCCCCGCGGGGCGCCGATTGGGACATTCCGCCCCTGCATCTCCGGCCCCTCCCCGCGCGCTCTCCGGCTGCCCGGCCCCGTACGCGTGGTAGCCGGCGCACCGGCCCCGCGCGCTCTTGTCCGGCCGGAGGGATGATGGTATACTCCGCTTTTCGGCGAAAGGATCCGGAATGTTCATGTGGCTGCTGAAGCACACGATAGGCACGAAAAACGACAGGGATATCCGCCGGCTCCGTCCCCTCGTGGCGCGCATCAACGAGATCGAAAAAGAATACCAGTCGCTCTCCGACGACGAGCTCCGGGGCAAGACCGAGGAGTTCAGGAAGCGCCTCGCCGCGGGCGAGACGACGGACGATCTGCTGCCCGAGGCGTTCGCCGCGGTGAAGAACGTCTGCCGGCGTCTCCTCGGGAAGCGATGGGAGGTCTCGGGGCAGGAGATCGAGTGGGACATGGTCCCGTTCGACGTCCAGCTGATAGGCGGCATCGTCCTCCACCAGGGCAAGATCGCCGAGATGGCGACCGGCGAGGGGAAGACGCTCGTGGCCACGATGCCCCTCTATCTCAACGCGCTCGCCGGGAAGAACGTCCACCTCGTGACCGTCAACGACTACCTCGCCCGCCGGGACTCGGAGTGGATGGGGCAGGTCTACGGCGCCCTCGGCCTCACCGTCGGCTGCATCCAGCACGACATGCCGCACGATGCCCGTCGCGAGGCGTACCGCAGGGATATCACCTACGGGACGAACAGCGAGTTCGGCTTCGACTACCTCCGCGACAACGGGATGGCGATGAGTTTGGAGGAGCAGGTCCAGCGCGGGCACCATTTCGCCATCGTGGACGAGGTGGACTCGATCTTGATCGACGAGGCGCGCACCCCCCTCATCATCTCGGGGCCCGCCGTGGTGTCGTCGCAGCAGTACGACGCGCTCAAGCCCCGCGCCGAGGCGCTGGTCCGGAAGCAGGGGGTTCTCTGCAACCGCCTCGTCAACGAGGCCAGGGAGGAGATCGGCGTTTCGGAGAAGGAGTACGAGGCGGCACGCAAGGTCTGGCTCGTGAGCAAGGGCGCTCCCAAGAACCGCCAGCTGCTCAAGCTGATGGAGGAGCCCAAGGTCAGGAAGCTCGTGGACCGGGTCGACCTCGACTTCAGGGTCGACCTGAAGAAGGAGGAGCGATTCAAGTTCCTCGAGGAGCTCTACTACGAGATCGACGAGAAGGGCCACGACATCGACATCAAGGAGAAGGGCCACCAGGTCCTCGACCCGAGCGGGCAGCAGGCGTTCGTGATGCCCGACGTCATCACTGCCACGCAGATGATCGAGGAGGATGCGTCCCTCTCCCCCGAGGAGAAGGCCCGCAGGGTGGGCCGGCTGCAGCAGCGGCAGATCGAGATCGGCGAGAAGCTCCACAGCCTCACCCAGCTGATCCGCGCCTACGCCCTCTACGAGAAGGACGTCGAGTACGTGGTCCAGGACAACCGCGTGATCATCGTGGACGAGTTCACGGGGCGCCTGATGCCGGGGCGGCGCTGGAGCGACGGTCTGCACCAGGCGGTCGAGGCGAAGGAGGGGGTGAAGGTCGAGCAGGAGACCCAGACCTTCGCCACGATCACCATCCAGAACTACTTCCGCCTCTACGCCAAGCTCGCCGGGATGACCGGCACCGCGGAGACCGAGGCGCCGGAGTTCCACCAGATCTACAAGCTCGACGTGGTCGTCGTCCCGACGAACGAGGCGGTGCGCCGCAAGGATTTTCACGACGTCATCTACAAGACGCGCCGCGAGAAGTACAACGCGGTCGTGGACGAGATCGAGAAGTTCAACAAGGCAGGACGGCCGGTGCTCGTGGGCACGGTGAGCGTCGACCAGTCCGAGGTGCTGAGCCGCCTCCTCCAGCGCCGCGGGATTCCGCACGCGGTTTTGAACGCCCGCTACCACGCGCAGGAGGCCGCGATCGTCTCGAAGGCGGGGCAGAGAGGCGCCGTGACGATCGCCACCAACATGGCCGGCCGCGGCACGGACATCAAGCTCGGGGAGGGGGTCGTGAACGCCGACTGCCAGCGTGCCGACGGGCGCTGGTGCTGCGTCCGATGCCCGAAAGAGCGGCAGTGCCGCCGCCTGCCGAAGCCGCTCTGCGGGAAGCCCGGCCGGATGAGCGCGTGCTGGGACGACCCGCCCTGCGGCCTCCACATCATCGGCACCGAGCGGCACGAGGCGCGCCGCATCGACCGCCAGCTCCGCGGCCGGAGCGCCCGGCAGGGGGACCCGGGCTCCTCGCGCTTCTACCTCTCGCTCGAGGACGACCTGATGCGGCTCTTCGGCTCCGAGCGGATCGCGCGGGTCATGGAGCGGATCGGGATGAAGGAGGGGGAGGAGCTCGTGCACCCGCTCCTCACCCGCTCGATCGAGACGGCCCAGAAGAGGGTCGAGCAGCGGAACTTCTCGATCAGGAAGCACACCCTCGAGTACGACGACGTGATGAACAAGCAGCGGGAGGTCATCTACGACTTCCGCAATCAGGTGCTCGCCACCGAGGACCCCCGGACGATGGTGCGCGACCTGATCCGGGAGCTCGTCGAGCAGAAGGTCGCGTTCCATCTCCCCGCCGAGGCCGACCGGGACGCGTGGGGGATCGACGGGCTCGTGCACTGGCTGAACTTCACCTTCCCCGTCTTCCTGCAAGGCTCGGACCTCGACACGGACGGGGCGACCCCCGAGACGGTCGCGGCGGCGGTCCTGGCCCGCATCGACGAGGCCTTCTCGCGCAAGGCCGGCTTCGAGGACGAGGCGGCGCGCCGGATGGACCGCGAGGCGGGCGGGGAGGGAGGGGAGCCGGGGATGCAGCGGCTCTGCCGCCTCCTGATGCTCAGCGTCGTGGACCGCCTCTGGAAGGAGCATCTGTACAACATGGACGCCCTGCGCGAGGGGATCTTCCTCAGGGCGTACGGCCAGAAGGATCCGCTCATCGAGTACAAGAAGGAGGGGTTCGAGATGTTCTCCGAGATGATGGGCGCGATCAACGAGGGGATCGTGGGCGGCATATTCCGCACCACCTTCTCCCCGCAGACGATCCGGCAGATACTGGCGGAGCCCGCCCAGCAGACGTACGTCCATCGGGAGGTGAGCGCCTTCCAAATGGCGGCGGGGGAGGTCCCGGAGCCCGCGCTCGCCGGCGCCGCGGCGCACCACGAGCAGTCGTACGGGGCGCTCGGCGGCGATGACGCGCCGCGGCCGGCGCGGAAACCGTTCGTCAGGAAGGATCGGAAGGTGAGCCCCAACGAGCCGTGTCCGTGCGGCAGCGGCAAGAAGCACAAGAAATGCTGCGGCGCGGGGAAGGCGTGAGGATGGACCCCTCCCTGCGGCGGGCACCGCGCCCCTACGGAGCGGCCGCCGCCCCCCCGCGCCTTCTTTGATGGAACGTTGACGCGCCGCCCCATGACCATGCTCCCGTATCTCCTCTCGATCTTCTCCGGCCTCCTGCTGGCCGCATCGTTCCCGGATGCGGACTGGAACCTCCTCGCCTGGGCGGGGCTCGTCCCGTTCTTCATCGCGATCGAGGGGCGGGGATGGCGCGAGACGTTCCGGATCGGCTACCTCGGCGGCGTCGCCTTCTACTGGGCCCTCTTCTACTGGCTGAACAACGTCACGGTCGCCGGGTTCCTCGTCCTCACCTGCTACCTTGCCCTCTACTTCCCGCTCTTCGGGATCCTGATGAACTACGCCCGCCGCCGGGTCCCCGCCCCCTGGTGGCTGGTCGCGCCGCTCGTCTGGACCGCGCTCGAATACATGCGCACCTACGCGTTCACCGGGCTCCCGTGGGGCGTGCTGGGGGTGACGCAGCACCGGGCGGTGCGCCTGATCCAGTTCGCCTCCGTCACCGGCGTCTACGGGGTGTCGTTCCTGGTCGTGCTCGTCAACGCCGCCCTCTACGACTGCGCCGTCAGGCGCGGGGCGCGGCGTTTCGCGGGACCCGTTGCCGCCCTCCTCGCCGCCTCGCTCGCCCTCGTCCACGGCGGCTGGTGGATGGGAGGCGGCGCGGTGCTCGGCGAAACGGTGCGGGTGGCGATCGTGCAGGGGAACGTGCCGCAGGAGGAGAAGTTCGGGGAGGGGTTCGCGCGCGAGATCATCGAGAGGTTCCACCGCCTCACCCGCGGCGTGAAGGGGGCCGAGCCCGACCTGGTGGTCTGGCCGGAGACCTCGGTGCCCGGCTACTACTGGTACGATCCGCTCCTCCGGCGCACGACCGCGGCGCTCCAGAGCGAGATGCGCACGCCGCTGCTCCTGGGGAGCGTCCACGTCTCCGATCTCGACGACCCGCGCTACACCAACTGCGCCTTCCTCGTGGGCGCGGACGGGGAACCGCTCGGGCGCTACGACAAGATCCATCTCGTCCTCTTCGGTGAGATCATCCCCTGCAAGCGGATCTTCCCGTTCCTGAAACGCCTCGTCCCCTACGAAGAGGATTTCACCCCGGGGGAGGAGTTCACCGTCTTCCCGCTCGCCGAAGGCGACTTCTCGGCCCTGATCTGCTTCGAGGACATCCTGCCGGACCTCGCCCGGAACTTCGTGAAGCGGGGCGCCCGGTTCCTCGTGAATATCACCAACGACGCCTGGTTCGGCAGGACGAGCCAGCCGTACCAGCAGGCCGCGCACGCGGTCTTCCGTTGCGTGGAGAACTGCGTGGGGATGGTCCGGGCCACGAACACCGGCCTCTCCTGCTTCATCGACCCGTTCGGGCGGGTCTACCGGGTGCTCAGGGACCCCTCGGGCGAGGAGCTGTTCGTCGAGGGGACGGCGGTGGAGGAGGTGCCGCTCACGGAGACGAGCACCTTCTACACCCGGCGCGGGAACGTCTTCGCGGCCGTCTGCGCCGCCCTCTCGGCGGCGCTCCTGCTCCTCGGGCCGGCGCGGAGGGGAAGAGGGGGGAACGGTTTCCCGCGGGACGACACGGCGCGCGTGCTATAATGGGCGCGCCACGGAGGGGCGCATGCTGGACGAACTGACCGAGCGGCACCGGAGGCTCATCGAGGGGCTTCGGCAACTCGGAGACTATCTTTGACCTCGCCGGCAAAAGGGAGGAGATCGCGGCGCTCGAGGAGAGGATGGGGAGGCCCGGCTTCTGGAACGACCAGGCGGGCGCCCGGACCGTCACCGAGTCGCTGTCCCGGATCCGCGAGACCGTCGAGGCCTGGGAGCGGCTCAAGGCCGAGCTCGAGGATCTCGGCGTCCTCTTCGAACTCGTCCGGGAGGAGGGGGACGACGCCTCCGCCTCCGGCCTCCTGAACGACCTCGACCGGGTCGAGGGGGAGTACCGGAAGCTCGAGCTCGAGTCGATCCTCGGCGACCCCCGCGACCGCGCGGGGGCGATCATGATGATCCACGCCGGGGCAGGCGGCACCGAGGCGTGCGACTGGGTGGCGATGCTGCTGCGGATGTATCGGCGCTGGGCGGAGAAGCGCGGCTACGCCTCCGAGGTCCTCGACATGGCCCCGGGGGACGAGGCGGGGTTCCGCAGCGTCACCCTGTCGGTCAAGGGGGAGCACGCCTACGGCTACCTCAAGGCGGAGCGGGGGGTGCACCGCCTCGTCAGGATCTCGCCGTTCGACTCCGCCAAGCGCCGTCACACCTCGTTCGCCTCCGTGGATCTGGTGCCGGAGGTGGAGGGGGAACAGGAGGTGGAGATCAAAGACGAGGATCTCCGGATCGACACCTTCCGCGCGCACGGGGCCGGGGGGCAGCACGTCAACAAGACAGACTCCGCGGTCCGGATGACGCACCTGCCCACCGGGATCGTCGTCCAGTGCCAGAATGAACGCTCGCAGTACAAGAACCGGGTGACCGCGATGCGCGTCCTCACCGCCCGGGTCGCCGAGCATTACCGCCGCATCAGGGAGGAGGAGCTCGCGAAGGAGCGGGGCGTGAAACAGGAGATCGCCTGGGGGAGCCAGATACGCTCGTACGTCTTCCAGCCGTACCAGATGGTCAAGGATCACCGCACGAAGCACGAGGCGGGAAACGTCGAGGCGGTGATGGACGGGGAGATCCAGCCGTTCATCGAGGGTTTTCTGCGGAGCGGAGCGGTGCGGGGGTAGTCGCGACGCGCGCCCGGCGGCGTGGGGGACGAAGGAGGTGACGGATGAGCAGGACGGCGTGGGGCGCCTCTGTCGCGCTGTGCGGGCTTCTCTGCGGGACGGCCTCGGCGGCGTACCTGGACGACATCGGCCGCAAAACGGACCGCGGTTTCTCCAACGCGCTCGGCTGCTGGCTCGAGGTGCCGTACCGGATCCACAGGACGGCGGGGGAGAAGGGGATCGCGAGGGGAGGGGCGCAGGGGCTCGGCGAGGGGCTCCTCCTGCTCCCGTGCCGCCTTCTCTCGGGGCTCGTCGACATCGTCACCTTCCCCGTTCCGCTGCCGCGGGCGGGATGGAACGGCCTGATGCAGCCGGAGTACAACCCGTGGGTCGAGGCGCCGGATATCTCGCCCGCCGAGCTTCCCGGGGGCGACGCGGAACCGGCGCCGTGAGGCGCCGAAGCGGGGGGTGAACAGGGCGCGCGGAGGCGGGATGCCCGCGCGCCCCCGCTTCACGGCGGCGGCGCGGGATGGGGGGACAGGGATGGAAACCGGGGATCTGTACCGTCAGCGGGTCGAGAAGCTCCGGCTCCTCGTCGAGAAGGGGGCCGGCGTCTACCGGGAGGGGTTCCCCGGGCGCCTGCCGGTGGGCGAGGCGCTCGGCGGCTTTTCCGAGGGGCGGGAGGTCCGCCTCGCGGGCAGGATCGTCTCGATCCGGGGACACGGGAAGGCGATCTTCGCGGATCTGCGGGACGCCAGCGGCCGCATCCAGATCTACCTCAAGAAGGACGCCCTCCCGGGGGACGTCTTCGCCCTCGCGGGGCTACTGGACCTCGGCGACATCGTCGGCGTCTCCGGGGCCCTCTTCACCACCCGCACCGGCGAGAAGACGCTCGCAGTACGGGGGCTCTCCGTCCTCTCCAAGGCGCTCCGGGAGCCGCCGCTCGGCAAGGCCAAGGATGGGAAGCAGTGGCACGCGCTCGCCGACGTGGAGACGCGCTACCGGCAGCGGTATCTCGATCTGATGGCCAACGATGAGTCGCTGCGCGTCTTCCTGGCGCGAAGCCGGATCGTCCGCGGCATCCGCGCGTTCCTGGACCGGCGCGGCTTCCTCGAGGTGGAGACGCCGATGATGCAGCCGCTCCCGGGGGGCGCCGTCGCGAGGCCGTTCGTGACGCGGCATCGTGCCCTCGGCGCGGAGCTGTACCTCCGCGTGGCCCCCGAGCTGTACCTGAAGCGGCTGCTCGTGGGAGGGTTCGAGCGGATCTACGAGCTCAACCGCAACTTCCGCAACGAGGGGATCTCGACCCGGCACAACCCCGAGTTCACGATGCTCGAACTCTACCAGGCGTACGCGGACTACCGGGAGATCATGGCGCTCGTGGAGGAGATGGTCGCCGCCCTCGCCGACGACCTGCTCGGCTCCCGCATCCTGCGCTACCGCGGCAGCGAGATCCGGCTCGACCCCCCGTGGCCGCGCCTCCCCCTCCTCGAGGCGGTGCGGGAGCGGACCGGCGAGGACCTCTCCCCCGAGAAGGGCGAGGACGCGGCGGTCGCCGCGGCGCAGCGGATGCGGCTCGTCATCGAGGGGCCGAAGACCTACGCCAAGATCGTGGACGAGGCGGTGAAGACCTTCGTGGTCCCGACGCTCTCCGCGCCGACGTTCCTGATCGACCACCCGGTCGCTCTCTCCCCGCTCGCCCGGAGAAAGGCGGACGCCCCCCTCCTCGTCGAACGGTTCCAGCCGTACATCGGCGGGCTCGAGCTGGGCAACGCCTTCTCCGAGCTGAACGACCCGCTGGACCAGCGGGAGCGTTTCGAGGCGCAGATCGCCGCGCGGGGGCGCGGGGACGAGGAGGCGCACCGGATGGACGAGGATTTCATCCGGGCGCTCGAGTACGGGATGCCCCCCGCGGGAGGGCTCGGCATCGGCGTGGACCGCCTGGTGATGCTCTTCACCGGGTGCGAGTCGATCCGGGACGTGATCCTGTTCCCCCAGCTCAAGCCGGAGGAGGGGAGACGCGAGGCGACGTCGGACGAGGGACGGGATGGCGATCTTTCGTCCGACGTCCCGCGTCCCGCCGCTCGCCCGCCGGCGCGCGAGGAGAACCCCGGAAGGGGGGGGGCGGAAGCCGGGGGCGCGATGTGAGGATGCCGCTGGAGATGTTCATCAGCCTCCGCTACCTGAAGGCCAAGCGCAGGCACCGTTTCATCTCGTTCATCTCGTTCATCTCGATCGCGGGGGTCGCCCTCGGGGTGATGGCGCTCATCGTGGTTTTGGCGGTGATGAGCGGCTTCGAGCGGGAGATGAAGGAGAAGGTGATCGGGGTCTACGCCGAACTGCACATCCACACCCGCGCCCTGATGTACGACTGGCCCGGCGTGGTCGCGAAGGCCGAGGCCGTGCCGGGCGTCGTGGCGGCGAGCCCCTTCATCCTCAATCCGCTGATGCTCCGGACGCCGCAGCGCCAGGCGCGCGGCGTGATGGTGCGGGGGATCGACCCGGAGGGGGAGCGGCGGGCCACCTCCCTCGCGAAGTTCCTGAAACAGGGCGACCTCCTCGCCTCCGGTCCCGGCATCCTCGTCGGGAAGGCGCTGGCGAGGGAGCTGGGCCTCGTGGTCGGGGACGAGGTGAAGCTCATCTCCCCGGTCGAGGTCGACACGCCCGCGGGGCCGGTACCGATCGTGCTCGACCGGGTGATCGCCGGCATCTTCAACGCCGGGATGAGCGACTACGACAGCAACCTCATCTACGCGGATCTCGCGACCGCCCAGAAGCTCTACCGGTTCGGCGACGGCGTCCACGGCGTGAGCGTCAAGATCCGCGACCTGTACGACACGGACCGGATCCAGGGCGAGCTGCGGAAGGCGTTCCCCTTCCCGTGCATCGTCAAGAGCTGGATGGAGCAGAACCCGACGCTCTTCGCCGCGGTCAATATGGAGAAGAAGGTGATGTTCATCATCGTGACCCTGATCGTCCTGGTCGCGGCGCTGAATATCGCCAGCACCCTGATCATGGTGGTGATGGAGAAGACGAAGGATATCGGCATCCTCAAGGCGATCGGCGTCAGGCCGCTGAGCATCATGGCCGTCTTCACCGTGGAGGGGGCGATCATCGGGGCGATCGGCGCCCTCATCGGCACGGCCGCGGGCCTCCTCTTCCTCGAGCATATCAACTCGATCGCGACGGCGATCGACTGGCTCACCGGCTTCAACCCGTTCCCGAGCGACATCTACTACTTCGACCAGATCCCGGTGGAGTTCTCGTGGGCGCGCATCTGCTGGACCGGCTTCATCGCCCTGGCGTTGAGCACGATCGGGGCGCTGTACCCGGCCTGGAAGGCGTCGCGGCTCGACCCGGTGGAGGCGCTTCGCTATGAGTGAGGCGAACGCTCCGTTCTTCGAGGCGCGCGGCCTCCGCAAGACCTACCTGAACGGGGCCGACCGGATCGAGATCCTCCGCGGCGTCGGCCTCTCGGTTTTCCCGGGGGAGATGCTGTCGATCGTGGGGCCCTCCGGTTCGGGGAAGAGCACGCTCCTGCACCTGCTGGGGGCGCTCGACCGCCCGGACTCCGGGGAGGTGCGCCTCGACGGGCGCGACCTGTTCAAACTCTCCGAGAACGCCCGCGCGAGGGTCCGCAACGAAAGCATCGGGTTCGTCTTCCAGTTCTACCACCTCCTGCCGGAGTTCACGGCGCTGGAGAACGTGCTGATGCCGGCGCTCGTCTACCGCGCCCGGGGGGCGGGGGGCGGCGGGGCGGCGCGCGCGCGCGCCGCCGCCCTGCTGGAATCGGTCGGCCTCGGGGACCGCCTCGTCCACAAGCCGTCCCAGCTCTCCGGGGGGGAGCAGCAGCGGGTGGCGATCGCCCGGGCGTTGATGAACCGGCCGCGCCTCGTGCTCGCCGACGAACCCAGCGGCAACCTCGACAGCCGCACCAGCGCGGAGCTGCACGCCCTGCTCGCCGACCTGAACCGCCGCGAGGGGCAGGCGTTCGTCATCGTGACGCACGACGACGAGCTCTCCCGCCGCGCGCATCGACGCCTGCGGATGCGCGACGGCGTGGTGGTTTCGGCGGATCGGTAGCGGAATCCGCCGCGGACAACCCGATTGACACCGGCGGGGGTTTTCGGCTATCGTATCACCGCGTCACGCGCACCGATCCGTTCCACCGGAGACAACCGATGAAGATCTACATCAACGGCTCGTTCCACTCCAAGGCCGACGCGAAGATCTCCGTCTACGATCACGGGTTCCTCTACGGCGACGGCGTCTTCGAGGGGATCCGCGCCTACGGGGGGAGGGTATTCCGCCTGAAGGAGCACGTGGACCGGCTCTTCAAGAGTGCGCACACGATCATGCTCTCGATCCCGATGAGCCGCGAGGCGATGGCCGAGGCGGTCGTCGCCACGGTCAGGGAGAACGGCCTCAAGGACGCGTACATCCGCCTCATCATCACGCGCGGGATCGGCCGGCTGGGGCTGAACCCGTTCACCTGCGGCACCCCGCAGGTCATCATTATCGCCGACAAGATCGTCCTGTACCCGAAGGCGTTCTACCAGAAGGGGCTGGGCGTCGTCACGGTCCCCACCCAGCGCAACCTCGGCGAGGCGGTCAACCCCAGGATCAAGTCGCTGAACTACCTGAACAACATCATGGCCAAGATCGAGGCGATCAACGCGGGCGTCTACGAGGCGATCATGCTGAACAGCCACGGCTTCATCTCGGAGTGCACCGGCGACAACATCTTCATCGTCAGCGACGGGCGCCTCCTCACCCCCGCGCTCTACATGGGGGTCCTCGAGGGGATCACCCGCGACGAGGTCATGGCCCTCGCCGCGCGGGACGGGATCGAGGTCAGGGAGACGACCCTCACCCGGCACGACGTCTTCAACGCCGACGAGTGCTTCCTGACCGGCACCGCCGCGGAGATCATCCCGGTCGTCAAGGTCGACGGCCGCCTGATCGGCGACGGGAAACCCGGTCCCGTGACGCGCCGCCTGATGGAGGATTTCCGCGAGCTGGTCCGCAGGGAAGGCGTCCCGGTCTGAGGCCGGGCGCCCCGCGCCGGCGCGGGCGGGCGGACGCAAGCCGGGGACGATCCTCCGCCTCCCGTCCGGGGCGCTCCGCGGCCCATCTTCCGTCCGGCGTGCCGCTCCTCCCTCCCTCGGCGTCCCTATCCCCGGCGGATGATGCCAACCGAACGGCGGTGTGGTATCATCTTCGGTGTCTCTCCGCGCGGGTCTGCGCGGGCGTCGGCCGGAAACCCCCTATGCGCATCGCGGAACTGCTCACGAGAAGCGCCCCGTTCGTCTCGCTCGAATTCTTCCCCCCGCGCGACCGGGAGCGCTGGCCGGCGTTCTTCGCCGCGGTGGAACGCCTCCGCGCGGTGGACCCGCTCTTTGTCTCCGTCACGTACGGCGCGCTGGGGAGCACGCGCGGCAACACGATGGAGATCGTCTCGCGCCTGCGGAACGACTGCGGGCTCGAAACGATGGCCCATCTCACCTGCATCGGCGCCTCCGCCGCGTCCGTGGAGGGGTTCCTCGACGCCCTTGTCGACGCGGGCGTGGACAACGTGCTCGCCCTGCGCGGCGACCCGCCCGCGGACCCGTCCGCCGCCCGGGACCTCCCCGAGGGCGGCCCGGCGTGCCTCCCCGGCGGAAACGGCGCGTTCCGCTGCGCGGCCGACCTCGTCTCCCTCATCCGGTCCCGGCACCCCTCGCTCGGCATCGGCGTCGCCGCCTACCCGGAGGGGCACCCCGAGGCGCCGAGCGCGGAGGAGGATCTGCGTTTCCTGAAGCGCAAGCTCGACCTCGGCGCGGACTTCGCCATCACGCAGCTCTTCTTCGACAACGCCGTCTATTTCGACTTCGTGCGCAGGGCCCGGGAGGCGGGAATCGCCAAGCCCCTGATACCCGGGATCCTCCCGGTCCTCTCCATGTCGACCATCGACCGGCTCGTCTCCAAGTGCGGGGCGCGCCTCCCGGACGACTACCTCGCCCGCCTCCGCGATGCGGACCGGCGCGGCGGTCCGCCCGCGGTCGCCGTGGAGGGGATCGCCCATGCGAAGGCCCAGGCGCGCGGGCTCATCGAGAACGGCGCGCCGGGGATCCACCTCTACACGCTGAACAGGGCCGAGGCATGCCTGGAGATCGTGCGGGGCCTGCCGCCGGCGCATACCAGGGGAGGAAGACGATGAGCCGGAAGAAGATCGTGATCCTGTGCGGGAGCCCGCGCCGGGCGGGAAACACGCGCACGCTTGCGGAGTGGGCGGCCGAGGGCGCGCGGAAGGCGGGCGTCGACGTCGAACTGATCGACCTCACGGGGCTGCGCTACGCCGCCTGCGGCTGCACCTCCTGCTACGGCTGCCAGAGGATTGCGGAGTACCGGTGCGTCCTGAACGACGAGGCCTCGGAACTCCTCGCCCGCCTGCCGGCCGCCGATGCCCTCGTCATCGCCACGCCGATCTACTTCTTCGGCCCCTCGGCGCAGACGAAGGTCTTTCTGGACCGCTGCTTCTCGCTCGCCAAGTTCGACGAGGAGGGGAATGCGACCTCCGCGCTCAAGGGGAAAACGATCGCCCTGATCGCCTCGGCGGGCGGCGAGATACACGAGGGCCTCAAGATCGTCGAGGACACCTTCCGGATCTTCGCCGAGTTCGTCGGGGGACCGTACGCCTCGTTCCTGGCCCCCCGGGCGCCGATGGAGGAAGGCGCGCTCGCGCGCGACGCCATACTCAAGGAAAAGGCGACCGCCTTCGGCGCAACGCTCGCCTCGTCCCTCTGAGGCGCGATGCGCACCGCCTTTCTTGTCGCCACGCGCCGCTGCACGCGGGACTGCCCGTTCTGCTTCTACGCCACCGGCTACCTCCGCCACCCCTCGGTCGAGCTGGAGACGCCCCGGATCATCGAGGCCGTCGGCAGGGCCGCCGAGCTCGGCGCGACGAAGCTCATCGTCAGCGGCGGCGAGCCGCTCCTCCGCCCGGACCTGGGGCAGATCCTCGAGAAGGCGGGCGCCTGCGGCATGACGCGGCTCCTCCTGACGAACGGCGACCCGCTCGACGAGCGGACCGTCCGGCGCGTCGCGCAGGCGGGCCTCGAGGCCGTCTCCCTCTCGGTGAACGACACCGCCACGCTCCCGCGGCGCGCGGCGGCGGTCGCTCTCCTCGCGCGGGAGGCGGCGGTCCCGGTCACCGCGATCATCGCGTTCCACCGGCGAAACGCGAACGAGATCCCGGCGATCCTCGACTGGGCCGCGCGCAGCGGCGTCGCCGCGCTGCTCCAGCCGGCGTTTATCCCCCCCGGATCGGCGGGGGAGCGGTCCCTCTCCCCGCGCCGCCTCTCCCCGGACGAGTGGGCCGTCGTGGAACCCGCCGTGAGGCGCTGGGCTTCGGCCTCGGGCGCGGAGCCGTACGCCCGCCTCGTGCTCGGCCTCTACGGCCGCGGGGAACCGCTGAAACCCCGCCGCTGCGCCATGGGATCCGGCGCGTTCGTCATCGACTGCGACGGCTCCGTCTACCCGTGTTTCCACCGGCGGGATCTCGCGGCGGGGGGGATCCTTTCGAGCGACGCGGCGGAGCTCGAAACGCGGCTGGCCGCGGCGGCGGAGGCGGTGGCAGAGGCCCCCTGTTTCGGGGAGCGGTGCGTGTCGCTCTTCGCCGGCGTCGAGGGAATTGACCTCGCCCCCGCAAGGTAGTACAGTGTCCCCGCACAGGGCGGACGAATCGGACGGGTCCGACCGTGCGCTGCCGGAGGCACACCGATGCGCGCGCTCGTATACGACGGGAAGCTCCGCCTGCGCACCGACCACCCGGCGCCGGCGCGCCGGCCCGGTGAGTCGCTCGTCTCCGTTTCGCTCGCGGGGATCTGCGCCACCGACCTCGAGATCGTCAAGGGGTACATGGGGTTTCACGGCGTCCTCGGGCACGAGTTCGTCGGGCGCGTACAGGAGAGCGATCGCGGCGACCTCGTCGGGAAACGGGTGGTGGGGGAGATCAACTGCCCCTGCGGTTCCTGCCCGCTGTGTCTCCGCGGCCTCGGGAAGCACTGCCCGACGCGAAGCGTCCTCGGGATACAGGGGCACGACGGGGCGTTCGCCGATCTCCTCGTTTTGCCGGACGCGAACCTCCACCCGGTGCCCGAGGGCGTCTCGGACCGGGAGGCGGTCTTCGTCGAGCCGCTCGCGGCCGCCTGGCAGGCGCTGATCCAGGCGGCCCCCGCGAAGGGGGAGGAGACGGTGGTGCTCGGGGACGGGCGGCTCGGCATCCTCGTCGCGATGGTCTTCGTGTCGGAAGGTTTCCCGGTGACGCTGCTCGGGAAGCACCCGGAGAAGCTCGCCCTCGCAGGCGCGGCGGGCGCCGAGACCGGCCTGGTAGGGGAGGCGCGCCGGCTGCCGCGGGCGGACCTGGTGGTGGAGGCGACCGGCAGCCCCTCGGGACTCGAGACGGCCCTGCGGATCGTGCGCCCCGCGGGGAGGATCGTTCTCAAGACCACGATCGCCGGCCCGCATACGGTGGGGCTCGCGTCGCTCGTCGTGGACGAGGTTGCGCTTATCGGCTCCCGCTGCGGCCCGTTCAACCGGGCGCTGGAGTCGCTCGCCGCGGGCGCGGTGGATGTCTCCGCGCTGGCGGCCGCCGAGTTTTCGCTGGAGCGGGGCGTGGAGGCGATGCGCGCCGCCGCGGGCGCGCTCAAGGTGCTGCTGGCCGTCTCGTGACCGCGGGAAGGCCCGAAGAAAGGATCGGAGGATGCGCACGATACTGACGGCCGCCATGCTCGCGGCGGCCTTTTCGTCCGCGGCCGCCGCCGCGGAGCTGCGCCTGCCCGCCGAGGGCAGGGGCGAGGTCGTCGTGACCGCGACCTCGCTCTCGCGCGACGCCGGGGGCGGCGTCATCGCGACGGGGAGATCGACCGTCGTCCACGGGGACCTGTCGATCTCCTGCGCGGGGACGATCCGAATCGCGCTCTCGGGGGACTTCTTCAGCGCGCTCGAGGCCTCGGGGACGGTGGAGGCGAAGGCGGGGAACCGGGCGCTCCGGGCCGGGCGGCTCGACTACGAGTCGACGCGGCACCTCGTGACGCTGCGCGGAAACCCCGAGGTCGTCGAGAACGGCACCACCTACCGGGCGGGGGAGCGGATACTCCTCTACCTCGAGACCGGCGTGATGCGGTGCGAGCCGAAGGCGATGATCTCCGTCGACCGGCGCTTCCAGAAGCCGGCCCCGCCGAAGCCGAAGAGGAGGAGGTTGTTTGGGCTCTTCTGATCCAATCGAACGCCTCCTCGAGAGGATCGTCGCGGCGAAGCGGCGCCGGGTCGCGCAGAGCCGGCGCGAGACGCCCGTCTCCGCCCTGGACGCGCGGGCGAGGCGGCGGACGCCGCGCGACCTCGGCGCCGCCCTCGCGGCGCGGCCGTTCGCGGTGATCGCCGAGACGAAGAAGGCCTCCCCCTCCGCCGGGCTCATCCGTCCCGACTACGATCCGGCGGCCATCGCCCGCGGCTACGAGGCGGCGGGGGCGGCGGCGATCTCCGTGCTCACCGAGGAGAGCCGTTTCTCGGGCGAAATGGCCCACCTCCTCCTGGTGCGGGAGGCGGTCTCCCTCCCGGTGCTGCGGAAGGATTTCATCGTGGACGAGTACCAGGTGCACGAATCGGCGGCGGCGGGCGCCGACGCCGTCCTGCTCATCGCGCGGCTGCTTCCCGGGCGGGAACTCGCCCGCCTGGCCGCCCGCTGCCTCGACCTCGGCCTCACGCCCCTCGTCGAGGTCCACGCCGAGGAGGAGGTCGAGGCGGCCGTGGGATCGGGGGCGCGCGTCATCGGCATCAACAACCGGGATCTGCAGACCCTCTCGGTCGGGCTCGAGACGACGTTCGCCCTGAAGCCGCTGATCCCGCCCGATAGGATCGTGGTGAGCGAGAGCGGCATCCGGAACCCCGCGGACCTGGACGCCCTCTCCTCCTGCGGCGTCCGGGCGGCGCTCGTCGGCGAGCGGCTGCTCGCCGAGGCCGATCCCGGCCGCGCCCTCGCGGCGCTCATCGGGGGGATGGCCGGCGCCGCGGCGCCCGGGGGACGCCGATGACGGTCCGCGTGAAGATCTGCGGCATCACGAACGCCGCCGACGCCCTCCTCGCCGTCGAAGCGGGCGCGGACGCCCTCGGCTTCGTCTTCGCCCCGAGCCCGCGCCGCGTCTCCGTCGAGGAGGCCGCGGCGATCGTCGGGGCCCTGCCGCCGTTCGTCGCGGCGGTGGGGGTGTTCGTGAACGAGCGCCCGGCGCGCATCCGGGAGATCGTCGCGCGCTGCGGCCTCGGTTTCGTCCAGTTCCACGGGGACGAGGGGCCGGAGGAGTGCGGCCTGTTCGGCGCTCGCGCGATCAAGGCGTTCCGCGTGAAGGACGCGGAGGCCCTGGGCGGGATCGAACGGTACCCGGTCGGCGCGTTTTTGCTGGACGGCCATCTCCCCGGCGTCCGCGGGGGGACGGGGACGGCGTTCCGGTGGGAGCTCGCCGCCGTCGCGGCCGCCGCGGGGAAACCGATCATCCTCTCCGGGGGGCTCACCGCCGAGAACGTGGCGCGGGCCGTCGCCGCGGCGGCGCCGTACGCAGTGGACGTCAGCAGCGGCGTCGAATCGGCGCCGGGGAAAAAGGACCGGGCGCGCATGGAGGAGTTCGTCAGGCGCGCGAAGGCGGCCGGCGCGGATCCGCGGCCGGGGACGGGAGGGGGGCGATGAGCGGGCGCGCGCGGCCGGGCTACTTCGGCGCCTTCGGCGGGAGGTATGTCCCCGAGACGCTCGTCTTCGCGCTCCAGGAGCTCGCCCGGGAGTTCGAGCGCGCCTGGCGGGACCGCTCCTTCCGGGCGGAGCTGGACCGCCACCTGCGGGACTACGCGGGGCGCCCGACGCCGCTCACCTTCGCGCCCGCCCTGACGCGCCTCTTCAAGGGCGTGAAGGTCTACCTCAAGCGCGAGGACCTCGCCTTCACCGGGGCGCACAAGATCAACAACTGCCTCGGCCAGATCCTGCTCGCCCGGCGGATGGGCAAGCGGCGGATCATCGCCGAGACCGGCGCGGGCCAGCACGGCGTCGCGACCGCCACGGTCGCGGCGCGGTTCGGGCTCTCCTGCGTGATCTACATGGGCGAGGAGGATATGCGGCGCCAGGGGCTCAACGTCTTCCGGATGGAGCTCCTCGGCGCGTCGGTCGTCCCCGTCCGGAGCGGCAGCCGCACGCTCAAGGAGGCCATCGACGAGGCGATGCGCGACTGGGTCGCCAACGTGCGCGACACGCACTACCTGCTCGGCACGGTGGCGGGTCCGCACCCGTACCCGCTGATGGTGCGGGAGTTCCAGCGCGTCATCGGAAGGGAGACGAAACGCCAGATCGTCGCCGCCGAGGGGCGGCTCCCGGACTGTCTCGTCGCGTGCGTCGGCGGGGGGAGCAACGCGATCGGGCTCTTCCACGACTTCCTCTCCGAGCCGGGCGTCCAAATGATCGGGGTCGAGGCGGGGGGGCTGGGGCTGCGGAGCGGGATGCACGCGGCGCGGTTCGGCGGCGGGAGCCCCGGCGTCTTCCAGGGGAGCCTGAGCTACGTCCTCCAGGACGCCGACGGGCAGATACGGAACACGCACTCGGTCTCGGCGGGGCTCGACTACGCGGGCGTCGGCCCCGAGCACAGTTTCCTGCACGACACCGGCCGCGTGCGCTACGTGAGCGTGACCGACGCGGAGGCGCTCGACGCGTTCCGGCTCCTGAGCGAGAAGGAGGGGATCATCCCCGCCCTCGAGTCGGCGCACGCCGTCGCCTACGCCCGCACGGCGGCGCGCGGGATGCGGCGCGGGCAGGTGCTGATCGTCAACGTCTCCGGCCGCGGCGACAAGGACGTCGAGACGGTCCGGCGTGCCGGCCGGGGGAGGCGGCGGTGAACCGGATCGACGCGGCGTTCAGACGGCTCCGGAAGGAGCGGCGCGCGGGGTTCATCGCCTACCTGACGGCCGGCGACCCGTCCCCGGCCATGACGGTCCCGCTCGTCCGGGCGCTCGAGGCCAACGGCGCCGACATCGTCGAGCTGGGCGTCCCGTTCTCCGACCCGCTCGCGGACGGGGTGGTGAACCAGCGCGCCGCGGAACGCGCGCTGCGCCGCGGCACGACCCTCGGCGGCGTCCTCGGGATGGTGCGCCGCATCCGGGAACGGTCCGAGATCCCGATCGTCCTCTTCACCTACCTGAACCCCGTGCACGCCTACGGCTTCGACCGGTTCGCCGCGGACGCGGCGCGGGCGGGGGTCGACGGGGCGCTCTTCCTCGACCTCCCCCCCGAGGAGGCCCGGGGCTGCGCGGCGGTCCTCGCCGCCCGCGGCGTGCGGCGGATCGTCCTGATCGCCCCGACGACCCCGCCGGAGCGGGCGCGCCGCATCGCCCGGCAGGCGCGGGGGTTCATCTACTGCGTCTCGAGGACCGGGGTCACTGGGGAGGGCGGCGCGCTCGACCCGGGGCTCGCGGCCCGCGTCCGCGCCTTGAAACGCGCCGCCTGCGCGCCTGTCGCGGTCGGCTTCGGGATCTCGACGCCCGCGCAGGTCGCCGCGACCGCCCGGGCGGCGGACGCGGTCGTGGTCGGGAGCGCGCTCGTGCGCGAGATCGAGCGCGGCGGCGCGCCGGCCGACCTGATCGGGCGGGTGGGCGCGAAGGCGAGGCGTCTGTCGGCGCCGCTGCGCCGGGGCGGCGGACGGGCGGACGGGAGACAAGGCGGCTGAACAGGCCGGCGGGGGGGATCATGCGCGCACAACCGACGCAGGGGCGCATCTTCGCGGTGATCATGGCGGGGGGGGGAGGGGAACGGTTCTGGCCCGCGAGCCGGCAGGCGCTCCCCAAGCAGCTCCTCCGCATCTTCGGGAAACGCACGATGATCCAGGAGACGGCGCGGCGCATCTCCGGGCTCGTGCCGCCGGAACGTCTCGTCGTCGTGACCACCGCGCTCCAGGCGCCCCTCATCGCCCGCCAGCTCCCCCGCATCCCCCGCGGCTCCATCGTCGCCGAGCCGTTCGGGAGGGACACCGCGGCCTGCGTCGCCCTGGGGGCGGCGATCGTCTTGTCGCGGGATCCGGAGGGGGTCATGGTGGTGCTCCCCGCCGACCACGTGATCCGCGACCGGCGGCGGCTGCTGGCCGCCCTCCGCGACGCCTGCCGGTTCGCGCGCGAGCGGGAGTGTCTCGTCACCCTCGGCATCGTCCCCACGGAGCCGGCGACCGGCTACGGCTACATCCGCGGGGGCGCCGCGGTGTCCCGCGGGATGCGGACCGTCTTCTCGAAGGTGCGGGCGTTCACCGAGAAACCCGCCCCCGCCGTCGCGCGGCGCTACCTGAGGAGCGGCGACTACTACTGGAACAGCGGGATCTTCGTCTGGAAGGCGTCCGTCATCGCCGAGGAGTTCAAGCGGCACATGCCCGCGCTGCACCGGGGGCTGGTCGAGATCAGGGACGCGCTGGGCACGCGGAGGGCCGCCGCCGTCATCCGGCGGGTCTACAAGCGGATCGAACGGATCTCCATCGACTATGGGGTGATGGAGAAGTCCGACCGGACGGTCGTCGCCCGCGCCGATTTCGACTGGGACGACGCCGGCTCCTGGTGCGCCCTCGAACGGCATTTCCCCGAGGACCGCGCGGGGAACGTGATCCTCGGCAACAGCGTCGCCCTCGACACCGAGCGCTGTATCATCGTCTCGGATGATGGTATAGTGGGCTGCCTCGGCGTCAAGGATCTCGTCGTGGTGAAGACCGCCGATGCGGTGCTCGTCTGCCGGCGCGGCGCGGCGCAGGAGCTGAAGCGGATCGTGCGGGAACTGAAGGCGGGCGCGGGGATGCGTCGGTTCGCCTGAGCGGGGGCGCGGGGAAAGGGCGGGGAGGGGAGATGAAGGTATTCTGCGGCCGGTCGAACCCGGAGTTGAGCCGCGAGATATGCGGGTATCTCGGCATCGAGCTCGGCAAGTGCATCATCCACAAGTTCAAGAACGACAACACCTTCGTGCGCATCGAGGAGAACGTCCGGGGGAAGGACGTCTTCGTCATCCAGACGAGCGCCCCGCCCGTCAACGACTACTTCATGGAACTCCTCATCATGATCGACGCGCTCAAGCACGCCTCCGCGCGCCGGGTGACCGCCGTGCTCCCGTACTACCCGTACGCCAGGTCCGACAAGAAGGACCAGCCCCGCATCTGCATCACCGCGCGTCTGGTCGCCGACCTGCTCGAGAGCGCGGGCGCGGACCGCGTGCTCACGATGAACCTCCACGCCGAGCAGATCCAGGGCTTCTTCGGGATCCCGGTGGACCAGCTCCTCGCCTCGCCGATCCTCTGCGACTACTTCAGCCGCAACGGGGTCGAAAACTGCATCGTGGTCGCCCCCGACGCCGGCAGCGCCAAGCGCGCCGAGCGGTATGCCCGCCAACTCGGCCTGCCGCTCGCCATCCTCGATAAGCGCCGCGATCCGCTGAACGACACCGTGGAGATCTATCATATCATCGGCGACGTCTCCGGGAAGAACGCCATCGTCTTCGACGACGAGATCGCCACGGGCGGGTCGATGATCGAGACCGCCCACGCCCTCCTCTCGCACGGGGCGCGCGACATCCACGCCGGGGCTGTCCACGCGGTCCTCTGCGGCAACGCCACGCAGAAGCTCCAGGAGTCGCCGTACAAACAGATCGTCGTCACCAACACCCTCCCGATCGAGGGCGGGAAGAAGATCCCCAAGATCAAGGTGCTCTCGGTGGCGCAGCTGTTCGGGGAGGCGATCCGCCGCATCCACGAGGCCAAGACGCTGAGCGAGCTCTTCGGCAAGCACCTCTGAGGCGGCGGAAACGCGATGCGTCTGCTCGGCATAGACCCGGGGGAACGGCGGATCGGGATCGCGGTGAGCGACCCGGGGCGCAGCATCGCCTCCCCCGCCGGGGCGATCGAGCGGGGAGACCCGGCCGAGACGCTCCGGCGCATCGGCGACGCGGCGCGGCGGCACGAGGCGGCCGGGATCGTCGTGGGGCTCCCGCTGAACATGGACGGGAGCGAGGGGCCGGCGGCGCGGAGCGCCCGCGGATTCGCGGACTCCCTCCGGGCGGCGCTCAACCTCCCCGTCGTCCTCTGGGACGAGCGTCTGACCACCGCCGAGGCGGACCGGTTCCTGAAATCGGCCGGGCTCTCGCGAAGGAAACGGAGCCTGCGCGTCGACGGGATCGCCGCCCAGCGCATCCTCCAGTCGTACCTCGACAGCCCGGGCGCGAAGGGGACGCCGTGAGCCGCCCGCCCGCCGCCCGCCTCCGGGGGGAGGGGAGGACGCAGCCGCCGCCCCATCGCGTCACCGCCCTCCCGAGCGGCCTCAGGGTCGTGACCCTCGAGATGCCCGCGATGGAGTCGGTCTCCCTCGGGATCTGGATCGGGACGGGGGGCCGGTACGAATCCCCCCGCCTGAACGGCGTCTCGCACTTCCTCGAGCACCTCCTCTTCAAGGGCACCGACCGGCGCTCGGCGCGCCGCCTGTCGCAGGAGATAGAGAGCGTCGGCGGCTCGCTGAACGGTTTCACCGGCGAGGAGTACACCTGCTACATGGCGAAGGTGCTGCACCGGCACCTCCGGCGCGCCGCGAACGTCCTCTTCGACATGTACCTCCACGCCTCCCTCAAGGCCGAGGACGTCGAGAAGGAGCGGACGGTCATCCGGGAAGAGATCAACATGTACCTGGATATGCCCGCGCAGCACGTGACGGACCTGTTCAACGCGGTGCTCTGGCCCGGGCAGCCGCTGGGAAGGCCCCTGGTGGGCACCGCGGAGACCGTCGGGGCGTTCACCCCGGACGATCTGCGGGCGTACCGGGCGCGGCACTACCTCCCGAAGAACACGGTCGTCGCCGCCGCGGGGAAGGTCGCGCACGAGGAGCTGGTGCGGATCGTCGAGCGCCTCGCGCCCGGGGGACCGGGGCGCCCGGCGCCGCGGTCCGCCCCCGCGGCGGACAGGCAGCGCCGCCCCGCGCTCCTGCTCTGCGACAAGAAGACCGAGCAGACCCACCTGTGCGTCGGGGTGCGGGGATACCGGCGGGAGCACCCGGACCGGTACGCCCTCCATCTCCTCAGCATCGCCCTCGGCGAGAATATGAGCTCCCGGCTCTTCCAGAGCGTCCGCGAGCGGCACGGGCTCGCCTACGCCATCGGCTCCTCCGTCGTCCGGTACCGGGATACCGGCGCCTTCTCGGTCCACGCCGGCGTCGAGAACAACAAGTTCCTGCGGGCGCTCCGGCTGATTTTGCGGGAACTCGCGTCGGTCCGCGACGAGGGTCTCCGCCCGGCCGAGCTCGCCCGCGCGAAGGAGTACTGGACCGGCCAGTTCGCGATGGAGTTCGAGAAGACCACGCGAAACATGCTCGGGATCGGCGAGGGCCTCCTCCTCACGGGGCGGGTCTTGACAAAAGAGGAGATTCTGTCTAACATCGCGCGGGTCGGCTTGGACGACGTGCGGCGGGTGGCCGCGGATATCTTCCGCGAACGGAGGCTCAACCTGGCCGCCATAGGGCCCGCCGTCGGCGGAACGGCGGCCCATGATGCGCTGCATCTGTGAACAGCGCGTACGCGCGCGAAACGCCGCATGAACGGACGCCCATGAATATCCAGATCGCGCCGTCGCTGCTCGCGGCTGATTTCGGGAAGCTCGGCGAGGAGGCGCTCGCGGCGGAGGCCGCGGGGGCGGACCTGCTCCATCTCGACGTGATGGACGGCCACTTCGTGCCCAACCTCACCGTGGGGCCGGCGGTGGTGGCGGCGGTGCGCGCGCGCGTCAAGATCCCGCTCGACGTGCACCTGATGCTCTCCGATCCCGACCGGTTCATCGAACCGTTCGCGGACGCGGGGGCCAGCATCCTCACGGTGCACGCGGAGGCGCTGCCGCACCTGCACCGGACGCTCCAGGTCATCCGGGGGAGGGGGCTGCGCTCGGGGGTGTCGCTCAACCCGGCCACCCCGCTGAAGGACATCGAGGCGGTGCTCGAGGAGGCGGACCTCGCCCTCCTGATGACCGTGAACCCGGGCTTCGGCGGCCAGCGGTTCATCCGGGCGGTGCTTCCCAAGATCGAGGAGCTGCGCCGCCTCGTCGACCGCCGCGGCCTCCGCCTCGACATAGAGGTGGACGGCGGCATCACCACCGAGACCGCCCGGGAGGCGATCCGGGCGGGCGCCAACGTCATCGTCGCCGGCACGGCGGTCTTCGGCGCCGCGGACCTCGCCGCGGCCATCCGTTCGCTGCGCGGCTCCCCGTGACCTGAAAGGCGCCCCCGCGCGGCGCATCCCCGCGAACCGGGGCGGACCAGCCGCGGACCTGACGACCATGGACTCGTACCTCGAGCGCATACGCAACTTCTCGATCGTCGCCCATATCGACCACGGCAAGTCCACGCTCGCGGACCGGCTCCTCCAGCTCACGCACACGATCGACGCGCGCCGATTCAGGGACCAGTTCCTCGACGCCATGGACCTCGAGCGCGAGCGGGGGATCACGATCAAGGCCCACGCGGTCAGGATGGAGTACACGGCGCGAGACGGCGTCACCTACACCCTCAACCTGATCGACACCCCCGGGCACGTGGATTTCAACTACGAGGTGTCGCGCAGTCTCTCCGCCTGCGAGGGGGCGCTCCTCGTCGTGGACGCCGCGCAGGGGGTCGAGGCGCAGACGGTCGCCAACTGCCACCTCTGCGCGCAGAACAACCTGGCGATCATCCCCGTGATCAACAAGGTGGACCTCCCCAGCGCGGACGTCCGGGAGACGAAGCGGCAGATCGAGGACGTGCTGGCCCTCCCCGCCGACGACGCCGCCTGCGTGAGCGCCAAGACCGGGGCCGGGGTGGCGGAGCTTCTGGAGACGATCGTCGCCCGGATCCCGCCCCCGAGGAAACCCGAAAGCGAGGATCTGAAGGCGCTCATCTTCGACTCCCTCTTCGATACCTTCCGCGGGGTGATCATCCACGTGCGGCTGATGAGCGGCCGCGTCTCGCCCGGGATGAAGGTCCGCCTGATGTACACCGGGAAGGCGTTCGAGGTCCAGGAGGTGGGCTGCTTCGTGCCCGACGCGCGGCCGCGCGACCGGCTCCTGCCCGGAGAGGTCGGCTACATCATCGCCAACATCAAGGACTCCGGCGACGTCAGGATCGGGGACACGCTCACCGACGACCGGCGGCCCGCGCGCGCGCCGCTCCCCGGCTTCAAGCGCCTCCGGCCGATGGTCTTCAGCGGTTTCTATCCGGTCGCGACGACGGAGTACGAGAACCTGAAATCCGCCCTGAACCGCCTCCGTCTCAACGATCCCGCCTTCAGCTACGAACCGGAGAATTCGGTCGCGCTGGGGTTCGGCTTCCGCTGCGGTTTCCTCGGTCTTCTCCATATGGAGATCATCCAGGAACGGCTCGAGCGGGAGTACGAGGTGGGGATCGTCGCGACGGTGCCGAGCGTCATCTACCAGATCAAAAAGACCGACGGGAGCCTGGTCGAGATCGACAACCCGGTGCGGATGCCGCCGCCCGCGGAGATCGACGAGATCCGCGAGCCGATGATACGCGCCTATATCATCGTGCCGAACGAGATGATCGGCGCGATGATGAAGCTGGGCCAGGAGCGCCGCGGGGAGTGCGTCAGGACCGAGTCGATCGACGCGCACCGGGTCATCCTCACCTTCGAACTCCCGTTCAACGAGGTCGTCATCGATTTCTACGACCGCCTCAAGTCGGTGACCAGCGGCTACGGCTCGATGGACTACGAGCATGTCGGCTTCAGGGTCTCCGACATCGTGAAGCTCGATATCCTCATCAACTGCGAACCGGTGGACGCCTTCTCGTTCCTGGTCCACAAGGAGAAGGCGGAGCACCGGGGGCGCGCGCTCGCGGAGCGGCTCAAGGCGGTCATCCCGCAGCAGCTCTTCCGGGTCGCGATCCAGGCGGCGATCGGCGGCCGCATCATCGCCAGCGAGGTGGTCCGCCCCCTGAAGAAGGACGTCACCGCCAAGTGCTACGGCGGCGACATCACCCGCAAGCGGAAGCTCTGGGAGAAGCAGAAGGAGGGGAAGAAGAAGATGAAGCAGATCGGGAAGATCAACATCCCCCAGAAGGCGTTCATCGAGGTGCTGAAGGTCGACTGACCCCCGCCGTCCGGGAGACGGGAAATCGGGGGTATCTCCGAGGATCGAAAATACGATTCCGCCGCGGATACGCGCGCATCGGGCGGCATACGTGCATCGGCGGAGCACCCGCCAGGTTCCGGTTCGCGAAAACAGGCTGCATCGGCGCGGGGTGGCGCGTCGGGTGAGGCGAGGGGAGGGGAGGGGAGCGATGGGGTTGATCGGCTTCTTCAGGGATCGCCGGACGGTGAAGGAGGCGCGCCTCGCGCGCAAGACGGTGCGCGCGCTCCTGAGAAAGCACCGCGGCAGGATCGGCGACCAGGCGGTCCTGCGGATCGAGCAGGACCTTCGCGCGCTCGACGGCGCCCTCGCGTGGCGGAACGCCGCGGAGGTCGCGGCGGCGGCCGCGCGTCTCCACGAAAGCTTCGATCGCCATCTCGCCTTCGCGAAGAAGTCGATCGTCCGCGAGTACGCCGAGGCGTTCCTGTTCGCCCTCATCCTCGCCCTGTTCATCCGCACCTTCATCATCCAGCTCTTCAAGATCCCGACCGGCTCGATGGAACCGACCCTGCACGGGGCGCAGAACCACGGGGGATTCGGCGACCATATCGTGGTGAACAAGTTCATCTACGGCCCCCAGACGCTCGACTGGATCGGCGTCCCCTGGACGAATTTCGGCGTGGAGCTCCCCACCGCGCGTTTCAGCCGGCTGGCGCTGCGGTCCCCGCGGCGCGGGGACATCATCGTCTTCAGGTTCCCGTTCAACCGGCTCTGCCTGAACGCACGGTGCCAGAAGGATTTCAATCTCGAGCGCGGGATGCCGCGCGTCTGCCCCCGGTGCGGCTCCCGCGCCGTGGAGTACCAGAACAAGGACTTCGTGAAGCGCCTCGTCGGCCTCCCGGGCGAGACGGTCGAGATACGAAACGGCCGCATCCTCATCGACGGCGAGGCGGTGACCTCCCCGAAGGAGATCGCCGGCATCCGCTACGTCAACCCCCCGCCGGGCGCGGGCGCGGTCTACGGGCTGGCGGGACAGCGATTCAAGGTGCCGGAGGGGTCCTACTTCGTCCTCGGCGACAACAGCGCCAACAGCAAGGACAGCCGCTTCTGGGGATTCGTGCCGTTCGAGACGGTGCGGGGGCTGGCGTTCTTCATCTACCTCCCCCCGTCCCGGATCGGGGTCGTGCGGTAGGGGAGGGCGGTGCAGTCCTGCGCGTCCCGCCCGATGCCGCGCCCGATCCGCATCCTCCTTAGGCACAAACGGACAGTCGCCTCATGAGAAAACGCCGCCAACCCATCGTCGACGATCTGCGCGCCGATCCTGAGCTCTTTCAGGAGCTGGTGAATCGGGCGAATGACAACCTTTCGATTATCGATCTCGCCACCGGTCGTTTCCTCTATGTGAATGAGATGTTGTGCCGCTCCACCGGGTATACGCCGGAGGAATTTGGAAAAATGACCGTGGCGGATATCGATCCCACGGTGACCGAGCGATGGGATGCCGACAGAGAGCGCAGACGGCGGAAGAAGGTCCGTGTATTCATGCGGGAGGGTATGGTCAAAAGCAAAAGCGGCACGTGTACCCCCGTCGAGATCAGCTCTTCAATCGTTCGGATTGGAGCCAGGGATTACCTGGTCGCAACGTCTCGGGACATCACGGAACGCCGGTCAATGTTGACCGCCCTCCGCACGGCGCGCGACGGTTTTGAGCAAGGTGTCAAGGAAAGGACAGCGGAGCTCGCTGCCGTCAACGAAACATTGAGAAAGGAAATCACCGCACGCGCGCATGTGGAAAGGGCTTTAAGGCGCTCCCAGGTGCAACTGCAGAGACAAAAGCGATTCCTGGAGCGCAAGAACATCGCGATGAGTGAAATGCTCAAGCAGATAGAGTGGGAAAAGGCGAAAGTGGAAACGAACGTCGCAAGCAACATTAGGGAAATCCTGATTCCCTTGCTCGACAAAATGAGGTTGAACGGGGCATCGGAGATATATATCGGGATCTTGAAGGATAACCTGAAGAAGCTTACGACCCCATTCGGACATCATGCCGCATACGAGAATTCCAAGATGACCCCGCGCGAGATTGAGATCGCCACCATGCTGAGAAGCGGACTCACAAACAAGGATATCTCCCACCTGCTTCATATCACCCTTCGATCGGCCGAATGGCATCGGTACAATATCCGCAAGAAGCTCGGCTTGAGGGGGAAGAAGCGGAATCTCCGCACTACTCTCCTGAAATCTTAGGCGAACAAGCCCGCCATACTACTTGGTAATACCAGTAAAAATACCGGTAGTTAACCGGTATTGACTATCCCTCCCTCGCATGAAACAATCCCTCATATCTGCGTTGTGCAGCTCTGGTTAAATATGTAATGGTTATCAGGCGTAAAAAAACTTCCGGGGACACCGATATGATCATGGTGTATGCCCATCCGGAATCTTCTCGCAAACGCCCGCGGCACAATCTCCTTCAGAATACGCATACTCACACCACGTCGAAACCGGCATTCCATATGCTCAGCCTTCACCGATGCAGGTATGTATGGGCGGCATAATTGTCCTAGCGACCAGATGATGAGACCGTGATTTTCGGATAAATGGGTGACACTCGGAAGGTGAGGTTCCCGAAGGGGAACCTCAGGGAGTGTAACCCATGAGAACGAAGAAGAGATCAGGGAGAGGC
>Ga0209613_1000162_pt1 | contig 87519 bp, 45 predicted proteins | sample BioC13SIPDNA_2_FD_185747 | JGI IMG/M metagenome (GOLD analysis project Ga0209613, IMG submission 185747) | Anaerobic biogas reactor microbial communites from Washington, USA - Biogas_R2_A C13 SIP DNA (SPAdes) (version 2) | ecosystem: Engineered > Bioreactor > Anaerobic > Unclassified | place...
GTCGGTCAGAGTGGCGTCGGGAATTCTGCAAGACCATTTTGGGCACTCCGCAGTTCTCCAAAAGAGATCGCTCGCTCGGCGAGGGCCAGAATTCGTCCTGCCCGCCGACACTAAATCAACAGCCCGCACGGCCGGCAAAGACCTCGCCGATCGCAGGCTGAGCCTGACCTGAGGCTGGTACCCCCGGCCGAACAACTGTCGGCTGGCGTTACGCCCACTGGACCTGCAGCAGGTATGCCAGAATCAGGACGACACTTGCCGCAAGTGCCAAAGAGATTTTGAGCTGCTGATCCGCGGCGAGGAAACGCCGGAATGCCCGGAATGCGGCAGTCGCAAGCTGGAACGACACCTCAGCTTGGCGGCGGCGCACACCGCGTCGGGCTCGAATCCGCTGCCGGTCTGCGGAACGCCATGCACGTCGGCTTGCGGGCAGTCGGGGTGCGACGTGGGCCATGGTGCTTTCGACTGATCGGAACCCGCGGCGTTTGCAGCTTGTGGAGGAAGGACAGGCACCTCGCGGTGGCCGTTCTCGCTTGGGGTTCGCCAGCGACGTTGGGAGGCCGCTTCCTTTTTCCCCAGGCGGTCAGCGCGGGCCATTGTTCCGAGGTTGGCGCCGGATTGGCGTTTGCGGGTTCCTCAAGAACGTCAAACGGCGGAGCGCCGTCAGACGACGCTCCGCCGTTTGCCTTCCCAATCGCTCCCAAACTCGAAGATGTATTGAAGGTCTAGGGGAAGAGATAGACGAGTCCCACCGCCGCAGCGCCTTGCAGCAAGGCGCCTCGCAGGCTGACCGGCACGGGCGGCACCAGCCAGGGGGCGCAGTTGCCGGGGCGGTAGTAGCCCAGGGCGTACTGGCACTCGTGGGGCGGATTGATGCCCGCCTTGTACGGCAGGAAGGCGATGTTCAGGAAAAAGTGCGCTCCGGAATGAACGGGTTCCAGCAGCGGACACATGGCGTGCCCGTAACGCTCGACGCCGACTTCTTCAAAGTACAGCGGCTTGTGGCACAAGGCCGACGCCTTCCAGGTGAACGTGACCTGTTCCCAGTTGCGCGGGTTGAACGAATCGCCGCCCAGCGAGCATTCCGTGGGCACGCCCCACCAGGCGGCCAGGAAGCACAAGTCATCGTCGCTCAGGTTCACCAGCGGCACGGCGGCGGATTTGCCGTCGGCTCCGGTGATTTGGACTTTCTGGTTGGCGATCTCGGTCAGACGGCCCGACGCGACCAGTTGTCCGTTCCGGTCTCGCCACTGGCGAGCGGGGATCTGCCGCAACTGGTCTTCGCGAGCTTGCCGTTCTTCTTCCAGCGAGGCCGCGTCCGGCTTGAAGGGCGCGGTGATGTCCAGCGAGATCTTGGTAATCGCGTTATCGCGCAGGGCTTGCCGGGCGGTCTGGCATTTCCGGTCCTCCTCGCAGCAGTCGCGGCCGTTGTAGGTCCGCTCGCAGGCGCCACTCGCCGTCCCCTGGCGGACATCGGGCAGCTGGTACGCCGGTCCGATCGACGGCGCAGGAGGCATGACAGGCGCAGCCTTTTCTGCCGGAGCCGGTTGTTGCTTTGCCGGGGCCGGTTTCTCGCCTGCCTTACTCGGCGTCATCGGCGCCGCCGGCGTGTCGTTGGGCAGTCGGAGGAAGTCGGGCAGCATGGGCTCGGCGGGCTGCAACGGTGGCAGTTCCTCGACGCGCGACGGTTTCTGTTCCGCAAAGGGGCGGACGCGGGCGGGCGGCAAGAAGCCGTTGCCCGGCCGGACCGTCGATTTTTGTTGAGGTGAGTCGGATTTCTGAGTCCACGGAGCGGGCGGAGCCGGGGCATAATCATCGGCACTCGCTGTCTGGATCACGTCCGTTCCAGACTGGCTGACCGGGCCAACGGGCGCCCGCAGCTTGATTGTCGCCGCGGAGGCAGCGGCCTGGTCGTCGAAGGGATCTCGAAACGGCGCCGGAGCGTCCTGGTGTCCGGCCGGCCGGATGGCGACCCCGTTCTTCTGACCGCGATTCTGCCAATCGCTGGCGGATTGCCGGACCGAGAAGCCGGTCGCGGCGGACGCGGCGTCGGACTGCCGCGTTTTCCAGCGCAGGACCGTGCCGACCGAATCGAGCGATCCTTGCGAACTGTTCCGCCGACCGCTCGGCGTTTCCGCAGGCAGGCTGAACCGCAGCGTGCCGACAGGCCCTTGCGGCGAATCCAACTCAGGCCCGCTCAGCGTAGTGATCGGGCGGGCATCGCTCGCAACGGACAGTGACGCCGGCGCGGACTCGTCGCCGGCTACCGTCGCGGAAAGGGCGCAAAGAGAAACGCTAACCGCAATCCAGGCGGCGACCGCGCGAAGCGGCACGTCCGGACGACGGCGCAGAGAGCGGGCGCGTTCAGCCTCCTTCCGATCCCGACGTAGATTCGACACTGTAGTTGGGCGCTTCCTGCGTGATAGCAATGTCATGGGGATGACTCTCCCGAACCGAAGCTGGAGTGACCTGAAGGAATCGCGTCTCCGTCCGCAAGGCCTCAATCGTCCGCGCGCCACAATAGCCCATGCCGGCTCTCAGGCCCCCGACCAGCTGATACACAAAATCACTCAATGGTCCCTTGAACGGTACCCGGCCTTCGACACCTTCGGGCACCAACTTGCCCGTGCCTGTGTTTCCCGCCTGGCGATACCGTTCGCTGGACCCTTTGACCATTGCCCCCAACGAACCCATTCCGCGATACGTCTTGAACGTGCGTCCCTGATACAAAATCGTTCTGCCGGGGCTTTCGGCCAACCCGGCAAACAAACCGCCGATCATGACCGCATGCGCGCCGGCCGCGATCGCTTTTGTCACATCTCCCGAATAACGAATTCCCCCGTCCGCGATGACCGGAATTCCGGCGTCCTTGGCAGCCTGGGCCACCTGGTAAATCGCCGTGACTTGGGGAACTCCGACTCCCGAAACCACCCGTGTCGTGCAGATCGAGCCGGGGCCAATCCCGACTTTGACAGCATCGACACCAGCGCGAATCAGGTCGCTGCAACCTTCCTTCGTCGCGACGTTCCCAGCCACGACGTCGATGTCCCAGCGTTTCTTGATCTCCTTGACCGTTTCGATGACGTTGGCCGAATGGCCGTGAGCGCTGTCGACGATCAACACGTCAACATCTTTTGCGATAAGGCTTTGCGCTCGATCAAAATCAAAGACCCCAACTGCGGCACCCACCCGCAAGCGGCCCTGCTTGTCCTTGCAAGCATCCGGGAACCGCTTCATCATGTCGATGTCCTTGATTGTGATCAGTCCCGTTAGACAATATCTTTCGTCAACCAGCAAAAGTTTCTCCACTCTTTTAGCCGTTAAAATCTTCTCAGCCTCTGCAAGCGATACTTCCCCCGTAGCCGTTACAAGTTGATCCTTGGTCATCACCTCGGAAATGGGGATGTCCGTTTTTTCCAGAAACCGCAGGTCGCGGCGGGTTAGAATGCCTGCCAGGCGGCCGTCGCGATGAATGATGGGAATCCCGGAAACGTTGTGCTGGTCCATCAGCACTCGCGCTTGGGCCACCGGGGCGTCCGGAGGCAGTGTGATCGGGTCGAAGATAATCCCGTTGGCGCTGCGTTTGACCCGATTCACTTCCTCTGTCTGGGCCTCGATGGGCATATTCTTGTGAATCACCCCGATTCCGCCCACTTTGGCCAAGGCAATCGCCAGCTCGCTCTCCGTCACAGTGTCCATCGGAGAACTGAGCAACGGGATGTTTAACCCGATTTCTTTGGTCAGTTTCGAGCGGACGTCGACCTCCGAGGGGACTACGTCGCTAAAACGCGGCTCGAGCAAGACATCATCAAACGTGATGGCGGTGTAGCAGATTTTTTCTTGCATGGCATTGTGCTGTCGTTGGAGTGGGAAGGGTAAAGCCAAGACGCGAATTATTGCCGGATGCCAGCAGGTTGACAACTCTCTGTGCCAAGACTGAAGCGATCGCAGGGCGGGCTTCAGTCCGTTTTTGGGGCGCGGAGGCAACACGACCGCCACCTCGAATCCAAGAAGAGGGTTGGCCGCGCCGCCTGCAGACGCTCGAAACCGGCAAAAGCCGGCACGACCAACGCGGCCCCTCTACCGCCGAGACGGCTTGGAATGCGCTCGAAACCGGCCCCAGCCGGCACGACCGACGAGATCTCGCCCAGGTTGCCGCCCCTCACAAGCGGCGGTTTGGCGTGGAAAACGTACGGGACGGGGTTGGGAAACCGCCCCAAATTGCCCGAAAAAAAAGGCACAGAGCACGCAAAAGCCCCATGTTTTCCAATGCGCGCAACCCGCGTTGATTGACAATTCGTGGCAACTTAGTTTAATAGTGCTATTGGTACGGGAATTAGACGGTGTTGCGGTTGCGGCTGGACGTAGGACGCTCGCGACCCGCCTCGGCATTCTGAGTGTTTACTTCTTTGACTGGAGGAACTCCCCATGCGTCGCTGCCTGCTCGTCCTGACAGCTGTCGGAATGCTCTTTTTCTCAGCCGGCTTTGCGATGGCGGGCTCGCCCGGCGGCGGGTGCTCGCCCTGCGGCGGCTGCGGCGAAGTGACGTACGTCGAGAAGATGTGCTACGTGCCGGAATGGGCCACGGAGACGCGCACGGTGACCGTCTGCGAATACGTCCAAGAACAGCGGAACGTGAAGCAGACGGTGTGCCGATACGTGCCGGTGCAGAAACAGGTTCAACGCTGCTGTACTGTCCTGGTTCCCGAGCAACGGACCAAGCTGGTGCAATACACCGTGTGCCGGCCGGTCGTGAAGCAGGTCGAGCGGCAGTACACCGTGTGTGTGCCGCAATGGCGCGAGGAGCCGCGGCAGTACACGACTTGGGTTCCTACCGTCGAAACCCGTCAGGGCGTACGTCGCGTCTGCAAAACGATCCAGGAGGAAGTGGTGCAGACCGTGTGCGTCGATCGCGGCCATTGGGAGACGCAGATGGTTGAGGTTGCCTGCGTGCCGCGCCGTTGCGGCTTGCTCGGCCGCCGCGGCTGCGCCACGTGCTGCGATCCGTGCTGCTGCCAGCCTTGCACGACCACCGTGTGCCGGAAAGTCTGGGTGCCGAACGTGGTCGAAGAACAAGTCACCGTCACCGTGTGCAAGCCGCAGATTGTCGAGGAGCCTTGCCAATACACGGTCACCGTCTGCAAGCCCGAAGTCCGAACCTGCACCGTCCGCGTCTGCGACTACAAACAGGAAGTGCGGACCATGAAGTGCAATGTGACGACGTACGAGACGGACGTCGTCCAGAAGGAAGTCGCCTGTACGGTGTGCGTGCCGCAGCAGCGGACGTGGACCGAGACGGTGACATGCTTCGAGACGCGAGCGGAAGAAGTCACGCGGACGGTCACCGTGTGCGTGCCGCGCCAAGTCCAGAAAGAAGTGCAAGTGAACGTCTGCCGTATGGTGCCCAAGACGGTGCAAGTGCCGGTCCAGTGCGGCACTTGTGTCCGAGGCTGCGGTCTGCGAGCCTGCCGCCGTGGCTGCGGCTGCTGAATCCGCACGCCGGCTTTGACGATCGAATCCGCACGGGCCGGATGAAGTTCCGGCCCGTTTCGTTGCGCCTGGTGGCCTGGAGGAGACGGGAGGCTCTCTGGTGCTGAACCTCGGCTCGGCGGGGGCAAGCCCCGCCGGGGTCCGAGGATACAGACGCCATTCCGGCTCGCCACCACGCTGCTCGCCAGCGTGGAGCGGTGTTCAGGACCAGAAGCGGATGCCCAAGAGATCCTTCTGGCCCCCGCAACGGGCGTGCGGGCCCGGCGGCGCCGATCGCCTTACTTTAGCACGGCGTCGAACAGCTGGTAGGCCGTTTCACGCATCGGGGGCGGAAAGTCGTGGGGGCAATCCGGGTGCTCGACGCGCAGCCGGTCCGGGTGTCCGTACAACTGAAAGATCTCGCGGGCGGCCGCCGCGATGCGATCGACGCTGTCGTGGCGGAAATTCGTGTCACCCAGCGGAGCGATGATCAGCACGTGTCGCGGCGCCAAGGCGCCGATCATCTCGTGGAAATCGAAGGGGATTTGTTCCAGCCGGCCGCGGTAATCGGCCAGTTTCAACATATAGCGGGTCTGGCACCATCCCTTCTCCGGATACCAGTTGTCGATCTTGCCGCTGTAGTAGTCCAGGTACGAATCCAGTCCGCAACTCGAGACGACCACGCGGATGCGCTCGTCAAAAACGCTTGTGTACACGGCGTTGTGACCGCCCAGCGAGTGGCCGATCGCGCCGAATCCGTCCCGCTTGACGTACGGCAGCGACTCCAGCAGGTCCAGACCGCGCAGGTTGTCCCACACGGCCTTCAGCGTTCCGCTCTTCCAGCCCAGGGCCTTGAGATCCGGCTGGTACTTGGCCAACAGCGGGTAATTGGGCGCCAAGGTCACATAACCGCGCTCGGCCAGTTCGCTGGCATACTGCCGGTTGGGCCGCGTGCCCAGCCCGACAACCGTTCCGTGGCCGACGACGTTATCGGTGCCGTGCAGGCAGAGCACGGCCGGAACAGGCTGCGCGTCTTTCTCCAACGCCCGCTTGGGGATCAAGAGGTACGCCGGCACTCGACTGCCGGGCTCCGAGGCATACGTGATCAGACGCCGCACGTACGCGCCGCAGTCCACTTCTTCCTCGACCTTGACGTCCGGCGGCACGAGTTTCTCCTGTCCGGGCAGCCGCCCCATGACCTGCTGCATCCCGTCCAGGATCTCCGCGCGACGGTTTCCCCACTCGGCGACCGTCCGCGCCTCGCGCGGGGCGCCGTCAGGTCCGCGGTAGACGAGCAGTTTTTCGCGCGGCAACCGCGGACCGGCGTTCGGCTCCGCCGTCCAGCCGTACGTCCCGGCTCCTGCGACGGCTCCCCCGACAAGAACGGCGCAGGCGACAATTCGCCGCGCAAGACCTGTCCCAACGACTGTCAAGACCGTACGTTTCGTCTGCGTTCGCATGTGGAAATCCTCCTATCAAGTGTTTGCGTTTTCTCTGTGGATCGTCCGTCTATGGTCCGGGTGCCGGGAAGCGCAACGCTGCGGCGACCACACAGCTGATACTGAAGCCGTGCAGCAGACGACGCGCTCGTGCGGTCATCAGCGTCTTTCTCCGGCTGGCCCCTCGCTCCGCGGGAACCGGGATGTTCTTTCGGTCACCGTTGCTTGCCGTCAGAGCGTCCAGCCTTCGCGATAGGCGGGGCGGATTTTCTGGTCGGCATCGGCGTGATTGATGATCCGGCAGGTCAGGGGATCGAATTCGAGCGTTTTGTCGGGGAACTGCGTGGCGATGTTGGCCAGCAGGTACCACTCGGTGAACGGCCCGCTGAACGCGTTGAAGCAGCCCATCGGCACCGGCCCTGCCTGTATGCCCTGGACCCAGCCTCGGAGGAATCGTCCCGGCAGCGGGCGCGGCAGCGCCGGGGGCGGATTGCCGATGTTCAAGAACTTGTCCTCGGGGAATATCTCCACCAGGGTGTCGCCGTGCCCGAAGGTATACATCATCCCTTCCGTGCCGACCCACAGGTTGCCCACCCAATTGCTCCACCGCTTGTCCTCCAGCCTGCCCCACGTCGGGTGCTTTCCAAACAGTTCCCGCAGGAAATCGCGGCGGCGTTTTTCGGGCTCGCGGCCGCCCGAGTACCAACTGATGCGGATCGGCGGCAGGTCCATGCGGGCCGGGATATCCCAATGAACGATGCTCGCGTTGGAAAAGGTGAGGTCGCAGACTTCGCAGCATTCAGCGGTCACCTTGACGGTCTTGGCCCCGGCGGCGGGCGGCTGTTTGGCGATTGGCCAGAGCGTCTCGATCTTCATCGCCTTGAAGAGCGTGGCCCAGAGATGCGCTCCCCACCAGCCCGGATGCCCGCAGGAGAAGTCCCGCCACATGGCATGCCGCATCCAGTCCGGGTGATAGGGCCGGAAAGCGGCCGGGCCGAGCCACAGGTCCCAGTTCAGATAGTCGGGCACCTCGTGTGTGCCCGTCGGCGCCTGGCGTGGCCCTGCGCCGGGGCCGCCCCACATGTGGATTGTCTGGATTTCGCCGAGCCGGCCAGCCCACACGGTTTCGATCACGCGCTCGTTGTAGCCGGCTTGGTTGCCCATCTGGGTCGAGCGTTTCTTCTCCACGGTCAGTTCCGCCAGCGTGCGGGCTTCCTGGATAGTGCGGGTCAGCCCTTTTTCGCAGAACACGTGCAGGCCGGACCGCAAAGCCAGAGCCGACGGTGCGGCGTGGACGTGGTCCGGCGTGGCGACAACCACGGCGTCGAGCTTCGAACCCAGTTCGTCGATCATCACCCGGAAGTCCTCGTACTTCGGGACGTCGGGATAGCGCTGAAACGACTCGGCCGCTTTTTGTTTGTTGACGTCGCACAGCGCGGCGATCCGGCCTCCCGTCTGCTGACGCACCGACGACCAGCCTTCCTCGACGGCGAACGCCGAGCCACGTCCGCCGAGTCCCACGACGGCCACCTGCAACCGTTCGTTGGCTGCGGCGCCCAAGGCCTGGCCAAGCGGCAGCAGGAGCGGGCCCGAGGCTGCCGCCGTGCCCAGGAAGTCCCGTCGAGTCCCACGTCGCCCACGAGAAGCCGCGTGCCTGTTTCCTGACTTGCGTGCGATGGCCATCGTAATGCTCCTTGTCGACGTTCGGTTGCTTAAACACGCTGGCGCCTGATACTCGCCGCCTGTCCGCGACACGGCCGCTGACCTGGATCTGCGCCGCCGTGCCTGACAAGATCCAAGCAATGGCCAGCCATCAATCTAGGCCCGCCTTCTCGGCCGTGTCAATTATCCTGGACGCGGATGCACTCGCGGAACGTCTGCGGGTTTTCGTTGCCGGGTTGGAAACGGACAGAAGTTCCATCATAATAAGCTGCGATTTCCTTTCCTCAAACTTAGGAGAAGACGATGATCCGCACCTTGACCCTGGTAGCTGTTGTTTCGTTTGCCGTCCATGCCTTGGCCGCCGACGGCCCGCAGACTGCGCCGGCCGAACCGGCGGATATGAAGTGCATTTTCAACGGCAAGGACCTGGCCGGCTGGAACGGCGATCCGCGGCTGTGGTCCGTGAAGGACGGCGTCATCCACGGCGAGACGACGCCGGAGACGCCCGCCAACGGCAACACGTTCCTGATTTGGACCGGCGGCACGATGAAGGATTTTGAACTGCGGCTTGCGTTCCGCTCCAGCGCGGCGAACAACTCGGGGATTCAGTACCGGTCCAAGCACATCACCGACGGCAAACTCCGGAACCAGTGGGTCGTGCGCGGCTATCAGCACGAAATCCGCAACGAGGTCAAGCTGCCCAGCGTGTCCGGGTTCATCTATGACGAGGGCGGCAAGCGAGGCCGCGTTTGCCTGGTGGGCGAGCAAGCCACGTGGGGCGAAGACGGCAAAAAGCAGATCACCGGCAAGCTGATCGACGCGGACGAGTTCCAGAAGCTGTTCAAGCTGGACGACTGGAACGACGTCGTGATCATCGCCAAGGGAACCCGTATCCAGCACTACCTGAACAACCGGCTGATCCTCGATTTCACGGACAACGATCCGCAACTGGCGCTGCGCGAAGGCGTGCTGGCCCTGCAACTGCACGCCGGCAAGCCGTTCTGGGTGGAATACAAGAACATCCGCATCAAGGAGATCAAATAGCCGACGCCAGGATCGCCAACGATCCGGCCAAGACGGAACTGGCCGCGCGGCTGACCCAGCAAGGGCTGCCGAGTTGGCGTGGGAGCCAGCGGAGCCCGTGAATCCCGTCGCGCCCCAGCCGACGAGCGTCTCCCAGTCCAAGCCTTCCGCGATACCGGACCGGACCAGGCGGACCTTCGCCGCCTGGTGTTCGGCCGGCGACGGCAGGAGCAGCTTGACTTCTGCCGCTTGCTTGCCGCTTATTCGCCGCTCGTTTACCGTCAAGGTCGTGGGCGCGGCGCAGCAGGCTTGCTTCGGTCCGCTCACCGGGGCGTGTCATGCCGCACGGGGGCTGCGCGAGCTGTGCGTTGCAATCGAAGCGAAGAGGAAGGAAGGACGCCAAGATGGGTACCAGTTGCAGTCGAGGCCTGACCGTTTTCAGTCTCCTGCTTTGGACGTGGGGGACGCTGGGTGCGGAGGAGAAATCTCTGCTGACCCAGGAGCAAAGCGAGAAGGTTTGCGGCACGCTGTGGGAAGCCCTTGAAAGTCATCGGCAAACGCACTATTCTCCCAAGACGCACCTGCTCTACTCGACGCCGCTGGACCGCTTGCCGTCCGCCAGCCAGGTCCGGGATCTGTACCCCAACCCGGTCGGCTACGGGACCGGGATGGAAGACTGTACGATGTACGCGGGCACGCTGTTGGTCGCGTGGGTCGAGCTGTTCGATTTGACCGGCGACGATTCTCTGAGAGCCCGCGCCTACGACACCTATCTGGGCCTGCGGGCCGTCGGCACCGCGCACGGCGTGCGGGGGTTTGTCTCCCGCGGGATTTGTCCCGAGGACGGCGCCAGCACGTACATCACCTCGTCCCGCGACCAGGTCACGCATTACGTCGAGGGCTTGTGGCGATACTTCCGCTCGCCGCTGTGCGATGACGGCACGCGGCAGGAAATCCGCGGCCTGCTGACCGATCTGGCCGACGTCATGGCAGCCCAAATCAGGTCCGAGAATGACTATGGTTTCCTGCGGGCGGACGGCTCCAAGGACCCGCGTGGGTTGCACAAGATGTGGCACGTTTACGCCCACGAAGCGGCCCGTCTGCCCATGATTTACGCCGCCGCGTGGGATGCGTCGGGGGACGCCAAATATCGAGCTCTCTACGAAACGCTGGCCCACGACGCGGTCGATCAATCCCTGACCCTGAACTCGCGGCCGTTGCCCGAAGTCAACGCGTGGGTGCCGACCTACAGCTTTTACCAGATGCAATGCTCGCTGGACGTCATGCTGCGCGTCGAAAAAGACACGCCGCTGAAGGACAAGACACTCCACGCAATGAACGCCGCGAAGGATTTCGCCTCCATCCGTCTTCCGGGGCTGGTCCAGAATCAGAATCTGCAACAGTTTGCCGACATCCATATCGCGCAGCTGGTCAACCCGTCGCTGGCCTTGACCCCGGAGCAGAAGACCCACCTGGTCAACACGCTCACGCACCGGAAGCTGAAGCACACGGGCGTCAGCGGCACGTGCCATCTGCTGCGGGCGTACGCCCACGCTTGCCGGAATGGCTACGTGCCGATCCCGCGAGGGAAGATGCCGCCGGCGGTGGATGTCCGCCGGACTGCGTTGCCCTCCGTCACGTGGAAGACACTCCCGCCGCAGCCGGAAGTGGACGAACACCTGATCGTGCTGCTGGGCGACGCGCACCTCGGCGCCGAACTGCGAAATCTGGACCGGCTGCAGAATGCCGCCAACCTGGTTCTGCAGATGCGTCCGCGGCCCGCGATGATCCTCTTGACGGGCGACCTGGCGGCCCACGGCACGCCGTCGGAATACGCGCTTGCCAGCCCTGTCCTGAAACGGTTTGCCGATGCGAGGATTCCGGTGAAATGCCTGTTGGGCGAGGCGGATCGGCGGGAGGCGTTGGCTGCCGTCCTTCCGGAAGATAAGCTCGCGAAGGCGTTCGCACCGAACAACCCCATGGCGGTTCTCGAACATCCGCGGGCCGACTTCCTGCTGTTGAATACGGCGGCAGACGAGGCCGGGAGGGCTGTGCTGGCCGATGAACAGAAGCGATGGCTGGGCGACCAGGCGCGGAAATACGCGGCGTCACGAAAGCCGTTTTTCGTCGTCTCGCATCATCCGCCAGCGCGTTCCGCCGCGGCGGAATGGCTGAGCGGCAGCGCGACGTTCCTGGCCTGGCTTCACGGGCACGAGCACCGCTGGACGGACAAGCCCCGGGACGCGCCGCGGACGCTGGGGCTGCCAAGCGTCGCGTACTCGGCGGACGGCGCGCCGCACGAAGGCTTCTGTACGCTGAAGATGGACAAGTGGGAATTCATCTTCCGCCCCGTCACCTACGATCAAGACGACGTGTGGGCCCGGCGCGTCGCCGTGTTCCGGCTGCATCCGTAATCCCCCGTAAGCCGCTCGCGGAGCGAGCGGCCTACGATGACGAGCGCACTCTCAGGACGCTGTCGTTATTGGGCTTCGTGATAAGCCCGGATTTCGAAGATCCGAGCCGACTTGGCGCCGCCGGTGGCTTCCACGGTAACGCGCAGCCGATGGGCCTCGACTGCCGGGAACCGATGAACTCGCCGGCGCTGGTAGTTGTCCGCCACCTTGGCCAACTCGCGCCACTGGCCGCCGTCGTGGTACTCCAGGCGGTAGTCCTTGACGCACTGCGGCACCAGCGGTTCAGCATGGAACCGAGTATTCATGTCCGTATCGAACGTCAGGTATACCGTGTTGACTTGGGCCGGCTGAGGCAACGCCAGCTCGATCCACTGGGGCAGACTCTGGGCTGGGTCTGAAGCCCACATGTTGGTCGTCGTGCCCACGATTCGGGCCACGCCGTTGATCACGTTTTCCGGCCGATAGTCGCAGGCGATTGCGGTCGGCGGGTCCGTCACACAGGCGTAGTGCTGTCCCCGGACCACGGTCCATTCGGGTCGCGCGTCGCCGCCGTAGGCCCGGCAGCTTGCCGGCGGGGCAGCTTGCATCAGCCGCCACGAGACGCCTTCGGTTTTCGGCAGCCAGAACCAGACGTACGGCTGCTGCACCGCGCAGTCGATCGGGAACCGGACCCAGGCCAGACGCCCCGGCGCGGCTTGGGCCGACGCCGTGGTCAGATCCTGCCGGGAGGAGAAGTCGCCCGGCTCCGCCGCCTCCCGCACGTGGACCGTCACCTCGACGGGCTCGGTACGCTCGGAGGCCAGCAACAGAAAGATGCTTTGCAGCCGCTCGTGGACGCCGCGGGGGAGCATCACGGCCCGCGGCATGTTCAGCGGATGGGCTTCGCGATGACGCACCTGGTCCCGCGTGAACGTCTCGACGGAGGTCGTGCTCGACGCAGTCACCTTCGCCGCGCGGGCCAGGTCGTCCGGGTCTTCGTTCTGCAGCTCCGGAATGTACTGGTCGTGCTTCAAGAGTGTTTGTTGCAGTTGTCCAATCTGCTTCTGGCCCAGTTCGCGCGGCGTCTGTCCGGACCGCAGGCACAGCGCGGCGGCCGTGCCGGCGGCTTGTCCGAGCGTGGACAGGGTTCCCTGGACGCGCAGCGATCCCAGGCCGATGTGCGTCGTGCTCACGTGCCGGCCGGCGAACAGCAGGTTCTCGATGTTCACCGAATACAGAATGCGGTAGGGAATGGTGTAGATCGGCACGTGCGGGTTGCAGTGAAAGGGTCCTTCCGCGCCGGAGAAGATTCCCCGCTCGTGATGGACGTCCAGCGGCCAGCCGCCGTAGGAGATGCGGTCGGGAAACACGGTGCCGTTCTGGGCGTCTTGCTGTTTGAAGAGGTAATCCCCTTCCAGCCGCCGCGTCTCCCGCTTGGCGTTCATGTAGGGCACGAAGGCCAGCACGTGATCGCTCGCCTGTTCCCGCTCGGGCCAGCAGTTCTTGATAAAGTCCCAGTAGCCGAACGAGATTTTGATCAGTTCGTCGCGGGCCTGTTCCGGATCCCACAGATCGTCGATGTCGCCAGCGTGCTCCAGCCACCAGTTGCCCCAACTGACGTGGTCGATGCGGCGGCCGAACTGCTCGGCGGGCGGCAGCTTGGCGGCCCACGGCGGCGGCGTGTAAGGCACCGGCCGTCCGGCAGGTCGGGCGCGGAAGGAAACCGTGTAGTTGCCCATGATGCAGCCGCTCATGGTGATCGCGTCCGTTTGAGGCGGCGCCAAATCCTCGCCGAATTCCTCGCGCGACTCGCGGCCCAACCGGTATTGGGCTCCGGCATAGTACCCCACCCAGCCGTCGCCCGTGCCGTCGATGAACATCCTGCCGCGAAATTCGCTTTGCTGTCCACTCAGCGTATCCACGGCGGTGACCGCGGCGATCCGCTGCGGATCGTGCATCGTGGCGGCGATCACGTGGCGGTTGTAGAAGATCCGCAAGAGCGGCTCTTCCTCGGCCACCATCCGGAATCCCTCGCTCATCCGTTGCTGCTGAAAGTACGCCTTGTGCCGGCCGACTTCTTCCATAATCCCACTTTCGCGGGCGTTGGGATGGCTGACGCTGGCCCCACAGATGCCCACGCCCAGCTCGTCGCTGGCATTGCCGCCCAGCACGGGCCGGTTCTGGATCAGGGCTGTGCGGGCGCCCAGCCGGGCGGAGGCGATGGCCGCACAGCACCCGGCCGCGCCGGCTCCGACCACCACCACGTCGAATTCGCCCTCGGCCGCCGGTTCCCACGGCACGCCGCTCAGCCGGCTCCGCTCCTGCTGCAGCCGCTTCAGGTCCGCCGGCGGCACGTAAGCGAGATCGCTGGTCAGCAGCAGCGCGTCACAACGGCCGAAGTAGCCTGTCAGGTCGTGCAGCGTCAGCTTGACCGCTCCGGAAACCAAGTCGAATTCGCCGGCGGATTCCCAGATCCAGGCCTCCGTGTCCGCCGCCCCGAAAACCTGTGACGAACGTACCCCGTTGACCGACACGCCGAATCTCCCCGGCGCGTGATCGCGAATCCAATTCTTGGCGCGGACCCACACCCGATAACGGCCCGTTCGGGCCAACTGCACCTCGGTCGCCGCGTCGCCGATGGGCTGTCCCACGCCCGCAGCGATCAGATAGGCCGAACCCATCTGCTGGACGAACTGGGTGTCCAGCCGCCAGTCGCCGTAGTCGGCGAAATCCTCGGCCTCGACCCACAGAAAGCCGGGAACGACCATCGTCGCCGGCCGCGGCGGTTTGCGGAACAGCGTGTAGGGCGACCAGACGTCGGCAGGGTTCTTTTCTCCTTGAACTTCACCCGCTACGGACGTCGCGCACAGCCCCAGGACCAGCAGGCACCAAACCCAGTGTCGAAACAACATGCGATGGCTCCTTCTACCCGCCAGGCGGCCTGTAGCCGCAATCCCCCAAGCCCGCCTCTGGACGCTTCGCCGGCCCCCAGGCTTTCCCCCGGCAGGTCTTTCAGACGCCTACCCAACCGCAACGCGGTGACCGATCACCGATCACTCATCGCTGATCCCTCATCACCAATTACTGATCCCCCAACTGCTCCGCGATCGCATCAATCAGCGTCTCCAGCGACCCGCGGGCCAGCACGGAGACGTTCTCCTGGTACAGGCCTTTTCCGAAAGACGCCTGGTCCAACAGGTAGGATACTTCGCTGGAGTTGGCCACCGTGCCGACGATGATCGGCGTGCCGGGGAAGCGTCGCCGCAGCTCGCGTTGCAGCACGTTGTAGTGCTCGCCGGTGAGTGCCAGCCAGACGGCGTCGCCCAGTTTCCACAGTCGCACGGGAAACGGATAGCAATCGCCGGGCGGCAGGTGGCCCACCCGTTTCAGGCTGCGGGTCATGCGTTCGACCATGGCCCGAGCGTCGCGGGCGCGGGCCGGATCGCCGGCGGCCTTGGCGGCCGTTTCTTCCTGCTCCCACTTGGCCCGCTCCCGCTGGACCTCTTCGGCCTTCGGCAAGTCTTTGCGGTAGGGCAAGGGTACGACAAACTCGCGGGTTTGCCACGTCTCGCACGCCCGGCGGCGATCGTCGCCGGCAGGCACGTATTTCCAGGTTCCCAGCGTCGCGCCGGAAATCACCGGCCCCGCGTACTCAAAGGCCATGTCCGCCGGAGGGAGTGCTTCCAGCGCCGCGAGCGCGGCGTGGCCCAGTTGCCGGCCGTTGCGGTCCGCCACGGCCACATCGCCCACGAAGCCTTCGCGCGGGCCGAGGTCGCCGGAGGCGCCTTGGAGGAACAAGCAGGGCGCCCCCGTCGCCGCTTCCACGACCTCGCGCATCGCGCCGACGTAATCCGGACTGATCCGCGTATTCTCCCAAGCCAGCGTCGTCGCATGGCAGGCATAGTTGACGATCGTCGCCAGCGGCCGGGAATCGCGGCCCGTGGCGCGGGCCACCAGCACCGTATCGTCGGCGACGCCGTCCGGATTGTACCCGCACACGTACTGCTGCCGGGATTCATCGCGATAATCCCGATTGGCGGCCAGCGAGCAACGGCCGTGGCCGTAGACCACGGCCGCCGGCTGTTTCGTCGCGCGGGCGGTGCGCGCCAGGGCCGCGACGTTGTCGCCGAGTCGCTCCAGATAGGGCGGAATCAGGTCGCCGCCGGGCAGGTCACGGCGCTCGTAGCCCATCAGGCCCGCTCCGTGCGTGTGCGAGAAGAAGAACACGAACCGCTCGCAGGGCAATTCGGCCCCCGCTGCGGCACGCTGCCGCACGCCATCCATCTCTTCCCGCGACAGCAGGCAGTGGTCCAGCGCCACGGCCAGGTGGAAGTCGTCCGCCGCGTGCGGATTCTCCAGATACAGGGCTGTCGCCGTCAGCGGCCGGTGCACGCCCGTCGAGCGGTCGTGCGTGGCCGCGCCCCACATGCGGTGGTAGATGCCCACCGGCGGCGTGATGTCGCCGCGGGCGACGCCGACCACGCAGCGAGACTGCGGTGATTCGATACGGTGCATCAGGCTGCTCCCAATTCGCCAACTGGGACGACTACTTCAAGTCCGACGGCTTCACCCCTTTTTTGAAATTGCCGAAGCCGTAGAACGTCGGCTCGTAAGGCCCCACGGTGTCGGCGCACGCCTTGGCGGGCATCTTCTCCTCCAGACCCGTGGCCCAGTAGACGGCGTTCACGACCAGACGGCGGAGATCTTCGCAGGCAAAATCCACGGCCGCGCCCATCGTGGTGCAGATAATCTTCGCCGTCTTGCCCTGATTGCCCGTGAACGTCTTGGTCCAGACCAGCGGCATCATCGGATCGTTCTTCGGGCCGACGACCGGCTTGTCTGTCGGATTCATGCCGTCCAGCACCTGGCCGTACACCAGCACCTGGGCTTCCGGGATCAGGTTCTTGATGCCGTACACGTCGGTCGGCCCCCAAATGTCCTTGACGCCCTTCAGAATCGGGTGGTCCTGGTACTTCTCGTTGATCGCCCCGCGGGTGCTTTCGACGCGATGGTGGCCGTGGTGGTTGATCCACGTTTCGCCCAACACCTGCTGGCCGAACCCGCCGGGCCAGTCCTTGTTTCGCCAATCGTATTTGGCGTAGGCGCTGGCCTTGTTCTTCGAGTAGCTGAAAGCGTGCGTCGCCGTGCGGAGGCCCAGGATCGGCTTGCCCGAATTCACAAACTCGTCGACGTATTTCATCTCGCTGTCGGGCAGTTCTCGGAACCGCGAGGCGATGATCATCATGTCGGCGGTCTGCAGGGCCTGCAGTCCGGGGATGTGGTTCTGGTTCAGCGGATCGATCGTGCCGTCGGCCGGGTTGATCGAGAACAGCACGGTGCATTTGAAGCCGTGGTGTACGGCCAGGATTTTGCCCAGCATCGGCAGGCATTCTTCGGAACGATATTCCTCGTCGCCCGCGACCAGCACGATGTGCTTGCCCTTGCCCGGCCCTTCTTGGCCTTCGTAGACGACCCAGGGATCCTCGGCGACGGCCGCCAAGCCGCTGCAGAACGCCAACGCTCCCAGGACGAGTCCGCCCAGTCTGATTGTCATGTTGCGCACGGGATACCTCCCTCTCTCAGAAACCTGTGAATGGGTGCTCGAATGGTTCGTTCGTCAAACCGCCAGCCGCCCCGCGGCACGGCGTCCTCAAAGATAGCAGAACCCCGCGGCTTTTTCCAACGGGCATCGCGGCCGGGCGCTCCAGTGGCGGCTGGTTTGTTTACCCCGCAGCCAACGGCAACGGCGGATGCACCGTTGGCAGTCGGCCCGCGCTGGCGCCGTCGGGGCGCGACTCAACAAACGAGATTGTCCCCGAAATTCCACCGCGGGTGCTTGTCGCTGGGCGACGGAAACCAAACAATACGTTGACCCATCTCAGCGTCTCAGGGAGGCTTACCATGACCTGCGTCCATCTCAAACAGCTGTACGACCTGTGCCTCAAAGAGGGGCTCAAGATCGGCGGCTCGGATCTGGTCCGCATCGTGTGCAATCAGTGCGGCGAACAGGAGGTTTGTCCGTCCATGCTGATGGAGCAGTACGAAGCCCAACATCCGGAACAGCGGCTGGAAGCCGACGACGAGCAAGGTGAAGGAGGCGAGCCGGCGTAAGGCTTGCCCCGCCGCACCGCGCCAAAGCGGCTCCAGCGGCAAGACGCCGGAGGGTTACCCGGCAGTGCCGTGCCCGCGAGCCCGAACTGGCGACCGCCGGAGCCGATGCGTTTGCATCGCTGGCGACCGGCCCGTCGGTTGCTTTGCCTGTTCATCCCACGCTTCGCGTTTCCCTTTCCTCTCAACCCCTTTCACGAGCCTGCCAGTGATGAACCGCAACGACGCCTACGCCCTGCTGTGCGAATACACCCAAACCGAAAGTCTGCGCCGGCACATGCTGGCGGTCGAAGCCGCCATGCGGGCCTACGCCCGCAAGTTCGGCGAAGATGAAGAGAAGTGGGGGATCGTCGGCCTGCTGCACGACTTTGACTACGAGCGGTGGCCGACGCTGCCCGACCATCCGCTGCAGGGCGCGGCGATCCTCGCGCAACGCGGCTATCCGGACGACGTCATCTATGCCATCAAGTCGCACGCGGGCGACGATATTCCCGATTGCCCCCGCGTCTCGCGACTGGACAAGACGCTGTACGCTTGCGACGAGTTGACCGGCTTTATTACCGCCGCCGCCATGGTCCGGCCCACGCGGATCGGCGGACTGCAGGCCAAGAGCATCCGCAAGAAGATGAAGGAGAAAGCCTTTGCCGCCGCCGTCAACCGCGACGACATCGTCCGCGGGGCCGAAGCGCTGGGCGTCGACTTGAACGAACACATCCAATTCGTCATCGACGCGATGGCGGGCATCGCGGAACAACTGGGCCTGGCCCCTCCGCCGTCGTCATGACGAAGGTCGATCGGCCAAGTCTCCGACCAGTTAGCATACGCCTTCAGGGTCGAATACCACCGGAACGTCGCCGGGAGCGGCAAACAATGCCCTGCCGTCTCGAACCGCCAACGCATCCGGGTGGTCCACTTCCAGCCGCTCGCCATTTACCATGGCCACGGTAAAAGTTCGGAATGGGGTGCGGTGTTGGAACGTTCGGATCGTGCCGTCGAACGTATCCCGGTCCATCATCTCCCCCCTTCCGTTTTTCATGGACCAGCAACTCACGAATTCTCTGAGACGAACGCCGGAGCAACGTTTTGGCGGCATCCACTGGCGTCTTTGAAGTTGCGCATCGTCTCCGCCGAGCTTGCTCGGTGTGACGGCGATTCTACACCAGGGCCGAGAAACCTCCGCAAAACCCGCCCCTGCCGAGCTTGCGGTGGAGCGAAGGATTCGACCACCGTGCGCGACGCTCCAATCACTGCTTCCACCGAGCACGCACGGCGGGGGCGGCCCCGCGAAAAATGCGCCACTTCAAAGACTGGCGTCCCGTCGGGTCGTGGCGTCGAGTGAGCATCGTTCGAGAAATAACTGTCCAGTGTCCTTTGCTGATCATCCCTCGGAGTGTGATGGCTACTCTGACGAGGCGACAGTTATTTCTCGAACGATGCTAAGCGGGCAAAGGCACTAGCACCAAACGGGATTTCGGCACTTTTCCGCGTCGTTTATTATGAAGTCACGGTTTCGGTGCTGGGGTCAGGCTTACAGAATTCAATTTTGGCCGAGTTTGGTGCCAGCCACGTCGCATGACTCCGCTCGGCCAAAATTGAATTCTGTAAGCCTGACCCCATTTCGCGCGACCGTGCCATCCTAGACGGCGACTTTCCGTGGCTGTTTTCCGTTTGGCACTAGCTGGACTGCAGGATGCAAGCCCCGAAGGTAAAGCCGCCGCCGAAGGCGCACAGGCCCAGTCGCTCGCCCTTCTGCATCGTGGGAAAGATGTCGGACAGGCACAGCGGAATGCTGCTCGACGACGTGTTCCCGTACTTGCGGATGTTGCTGTACACGCGGACGCCGATGCGGTTTTGAATGGCGTCGATAATCCGCTGGTTGGCCTGATGCGGGATCACCAGGTTGAGATCTTGCACGCGGAGTCCCTCGCGGTCGCAAGCACGGTTCAGGCTGGTGACCATCAGGCGGACCGCCTCGCTGAAGACTCGCCGGCCCTTCATCTGGATATAGCCGTCGTGCAGCAGCGGCACGGACAGCGTGCTGCCGTCCTCGCCCTTGGCCGACAGTTCCGGGCGGTGCAGCCGGGCTTTGGCCCTTTCGCAATGCGCTTCGCCGTACAGCACCGTGGCCGAAGTCGCATCGCCGAACAGGATGGTGGTATCGAAATCCTCCGGGTCCAGCAGCGGCGACAAGACTTCGGCCGTGACGACCAGCACGCGGCCCAGCGGCGTGCTTTGCAGATAGTCGTAGCCCGCCTGGAAAGCGTATAAATAGCCGGAGCAGGCCGCGTTGATGTCGTAGGCCTGCGCCATCAGTTCGGTTTTGTCGCGGCACAGGGCATTGAGCACCTGGCAGGCCATCGACGGCGTCGACTTGGTGGGGCTGGTCGTGCTGCAGATCACCAGATCGATGTCTTCCAGGATCAGGCCTTCCCGGTCCAGCACGTTCCAGCACGCCTGGGCGGCCATGGTGACGGCGTTTTCCCCGTTTTGCGCCCACATCCGGCTTTCGATGCCCGTGCGGCGAATAATGTCTTCCGCCGACATGGCGGGGACGTGTTTGATCGCGCCCCGGTCCAGCAGTTCCGAGTTCGTCACGACGCGGCTGCCCGTCACGGTGGCGACCGACGAGACCCCCACGTCGAACGGCCGGCGTTCCTTGAATTGCTTCGGCAGGTGCAGCGTGCCGGTCGTCGTCTTGCGCGTCAAGACGGGCGTGCCGCACTGCTCCTGGGTGATCGGTTTCGGCCGCTGGGCCTGCTGGCCGGTGTTGATCCGCATCATCGGCGCCCCGACGTCGACCACGTCGCCCGGCGCCACCAGGATCTTCTCGATCAGGCCCGAGGCGGGCGAGGTCAGTTCGAAGACGCTTTTGGTCGCTTCCAGCGACGCCAGCAGATCGCCCCGTTCGACACGCTGGCCCGCCTGGACCATCAACTCGACCACGGTCACCGTGTCGTCTGAGGGTCCGGAGCCGATCGCTTGGACGATGTGGACGCCTTCCTCGGCCTTCTGGGGAGGAATCCAGCTGATTTCCAGGTTCAGCAATTCCGCCGCCGTCGTGAGCACACGCTGAAACGAAGGCATGACTTCGATCTGATTGGCGAAATTGCAGGGAATATGCGTGTCGGGACGCGTGACCCGCCGCATCGCGACGGGGACGCGGGTGCGCTGCGCCACGGTGGCCATGATCTCGCCGCCCAAGCCGCAGGTCTGGTTGTCTTCGTGGACGACGATCAAGCGGGCGGTCTTTTCCGTCGACGCCAGCACGGCCGCCTGATCCCAGGGCGAAATGCACCGCAGATCCAGGACTTCCGCCTCCACTCCGGCCAGTTCCAACGCCGCGGCGACCCGTCCGCACAGCAGCACGGTGTTGCCCCAGCCGATCAGCGTGAGATCGCGCCCGGCACGGACCTTGCGCGCCGTGCCGATCGGCACGAACTGGCGGTCGACGTCGGCCGACGTGGTCAGTTCCGGATTGTTCAGCATGCTCTTGGGGTAGAAGATGACCGTCGGACGCGCCGACTCGAAGGCGGCATTCAGCAGTCCGGCGGCGTCGCAGGCCGTCGAGGGCACGAAGACATCCAGGCCCGGCGTGTGGGCCACCACGGATTCGTAGGTTTGCGCGTGGTAGGGTCCCAGGCCCGGCCGATAGCCCCCACACGCGGCCATCACAATCACCGGCGCATTCCACTGGCCGCCCGTCCGCCAGTGCAGCATGGCCAGTTCCGCGACCAGTTGGTTGTAAGCCTGCGGCAGGAAGTCCGCAAACTGGATAAAGGCCACCGGCCGCTGGCCCACCAGCGCCCGGCCGATCGCGGTGCCCAGGATCGTGGATTCCGTCAACGCGGAATTGATGACCCGGCCGGGGAACTGGGTGCTCAAGCCGCGCGTCACCCCGAACACGTCGCCCTTGGGATCTGCGATGTCCTCGCCCAAGAGCAACACCCGTTCGTCCTTGCGAAGGTGGTCGCGCAGGACTTCCTTGATCGCGTCCCGCATGATCAACTGCAGGCCTTCGCCCGTTCCCCGCCGCTCGCGGGACGGATGCGTCAGTTCGACCTTCAGCGGCCGTTTCGCTTCGAGCGTCGGCTCCGGTTCCATCCCGGCAACCGCCTCCTCGTCGGCCTCAACGACGGCGATCTCGGCTTGCTTCCGCACCTCCGCCAACTCGGCCTCGCTCCAACCGTTTTCCAACAGCCATCGCTCAAAAATCGGAATCGGATCGCCTGTCTGATGGCCTTGGGCGATATCGTCGGCGCTGCGGTAAATCGACTGGTCGTCGGCATTCGTGTGGCTGCCCAAACGTTCGATGTCCAGGACGATGAGGGCCGGACGCCGCTCGCATCGCATTTCTGCAACGATCTCGGCGAATTGGTCATAGACGCGGTGCATATGCCTGCCGTCTGCGAATTGGATCGGCATCCCAAACAGCGTGCCGGCCGGCCCGTCCGGAAGCGAGTAGAAAGTCCGCCCTTCGGTTCTGGTCGAAATGGCCCAGCGGTTGTTTTGCACCACGAACAGGACCGGCAAGCGACTGCGGACAGCCTCCGCGCACGCCTCCAAGAACTCGCCCTGTTGCGTTGTCCCGTCGCCCACCCCGCAATACACGATGGGCGCCGTGTCCTGGTCGCGGACGGCGGCGGCCACGCCAACCGCCTGCAACGCGTTGTTCGCCACGGGCACCGCCATGCTCAGCAAGTGAAGTTCCGGGTCGCTCATGAACCCGTACATCTGCCGTCCGCGCGAGCTGGAGTTGTTCTTGCAATACAGATTGTCGAAAAACGCACGCAGCGGCAACCCGCGGGCCAGCAGCAGGGCCTTGTCGCGATAGTGGCAGTGCAGCCAGTCGTCTTCCGTCAGGTGCGGCGCCAACGCCGCGGTGGCTTCGTGACCGCCACTAAAAAGGGTGAAGAACGCCTCGCCGCGGTTCGTGATCTCCTGTTCAAGCTGATCGACCCGCCTGGCGGAGACCATCGCTCGGTAGAGGGCCAACTGATGCTGTCGATCCATTACTCGATCTCACCGAAGGCGTTAGCCATCCGCGCTTGGCCCGGAAGACAAAGGAATTTAGGACCACTTGAGCGGTCAAAAAACGTCGAACCGCCCATGTCCGGAGCTTCTTGTCCAGTTCTCTCCAAGCCTGCCCGCGGCCATTGAATTCACGGAAACATCGGAGCTGAATTCGCCCCGACCGCCAAAACAAGCCGCCCAATTCCATGGCGCCGGCAAGCCGCGCCCGTTCGTAAGACGGATCTGAAAACCCAATCGGCCGGGTCCGCATTCCCGTCTTACGTCATTCTTCTGCCCGCCTGAGCGATAGCGACCCGTTCGGCAAGACGGTCATTCTACGTTCTTCTCGCAAGAAAGGAAGACGTTTATTAAACCCAACGAATTCTGCACAAATTTGATCTCAGGCCCACTCGTGCGCCAAGCCGAAACGACTGCCAGCTGCTCGGAACAGGCCGATTTTTCCAATTGCGACGATGCCGGAAACAGAAACGAACCCGTTCGTCAACTGTGTTGCTTGAATCGCTACCTAGAAGCACCGATCAAAGATGTTATGTTAGGGATTATGGATAAGATGCGTTTGTTGGGCTAGAATTAGGGGATGCTGTCCACCGCCGTTGTCGAATTCGTCCGTTGACGCGTTACGGCGAGCGGCGGCCTGTAGGAACTTTTTTGCCTTTGCTGCGTCTAACGCGGTTGGAGGAATCTGCAGGGCGGGCGGCCTGCCTCAATCGGTTTGCATTTGTGGAGTCCACAACTAGTCTAAAGCAAGGTAGTCAGGTCTGTCGGTTGGCAGGCTTGCGCCGTCCCCGGGGGCAATTGCGTTTTATTTCTTAGCGGGAAAGAACCCATGAGTCCGACACGCCGCAGTTCGGTTCGTTCTCTTCGCCACAAGAGCAAGTCTCGCGGGGCCGCAGTGCGTTCTCCGCAGCGACGGGCCTGCCTGGAGCAACTGGAAGCACGCCAAATGCTGGCCGGCAACGCCAACCCCTGGCACAACGTCGCCAATCCGTTGGACGTCAACAATGACGGATTGTTCACGCCCAACGACATTGTGGTGTCCGTGAACAGCATTCATCGGTACGGAATCGGCCGGCTAGGAGAATCGCTCGGCGCCCTCATCCATTCCGGATCCACGCAGGGCGGAGCCAGCGAGGGCGAAGATGGCTCCGAGGCGATTCGCGATCCCAAAGTCATGGTGGACGTCAACAACGACAACCTCCTGACTCCGTTGGATGCCGCGCGTCTGGTGAACGCGTACAACGCGGGCGAGGGCGAACCGGGGATGGTTCGCGCCAGCGTACGGATGACCACGAACGTCCCGCTGCGTTACGAAGACCTGGGCGGGGTCACGATCCAGCGCCCGGTCATCGACTATCCGGAGGCCACGTGGCCCACGCGTCAGGATGTGACGACCGTGACTCCCGGCGAGACGGTCCTGCTGAACGTGTTCGTTCAGGACATTCGCCCCGATGACGGTTCGAACAACTTCGGCGTTTTCGCCGCCTACTTCGACTTGGCCTACGACCCGGCGGCGTTCTCGATCCCTGCAGGCGCCTCCAACAACCCCCAGGAAGCCTTCAGCTTTCCCGTCAATTTCGGAAACGCGAAACACCAGCAAACGTTCGGGACGCCGCCAAATCAAACGAAGACCGAGGACTACAACTATCCCAACGGGTCAAGCGGTGACGCGAGCACGCCCGGACTGATCGATGAACTCGGCGGGTTCGCCAACTACCCGTCGTCCTTGTATGGCAGAACGTTGCCGAATGTCCCCGAGGCCAAGCGAGACGTCTTCCTCGTGGCGCATGTACTCGACGTGCCGTTCACCGTGCAGTCGTTCGTCGTCCAGAACGACCAGTACGACGTCCAAGAGGGTCAACCTGCGACGCTCAGCGTGCTGGAGAACGATGCGAAGATCGGCAGCGCAACGGGCGTCTCGTACGCCTTCAACATCGGGCCCGCCCAAGGCACGGGGCACGATTTCCTGGTGTACACCGATCCGGAGGAGAATTCGGCCGTCCCGTCAGATCAGATTGACTTCGTTCACGATGGGCTGACGGTCGTCAATACGCGCACGCTGACGACGAGCATCTTCCAGGCCCCCACCAAGGGCACGGTCACGCCGGGACTGAACAACACATTTATCTACACGCCGACCGTTCAAGGGCCGGACACCGACACCTTTGTCTATACCGTCAGCGACGGTGTAACGTCCAAGCAGGCCACGGTCACCGTCAACATCGGGTCGGTCAACGATCCGCCGGTGATTACAGTTCCGGCAGGCCAAACGACGAACGAAGACACCGACAAAACCTTTGCGGCGGGCGCGATTTCCGTGGCGGATCCCGATGCGAGCGATGGCCAGTTGCTGGTCACCGTGAGCATTCCGAACGCCGCCGCCGGTACCTTCTCGCTGGGCAACCCCGCGTCCGGCGTCACATTCACCGCTGGCGACGGCACGCGGGACACGCAGATGACGTTCACCGGCAACCTGACGCAGATCAACAACGCCTTCGGTGCCGCGACCTTCCACCCAGCCCTGAACTACAACGGCCCGGCTTCGGTCGTGATCACGGTCAACGACCAAGGAAATACCGGGGAACTTGGCGGGCCGAAGAGCGACACGAAAAACTTGACCATCAGCGTCACGCCGGACAACGACCCCCCCGTGAACACCGTGCCGGGAGCGCAGACCGTCCCGAACAACGCCGCCTTTGTCTTCTCTGCCCCCAACGGCAATCTGATTTCCATCGCGGACGCCGACGGCGACGTGAACGTCCAGACCGATCTGTCGGTCACAGCCGGCAGCTTGGCCGTCAAGCCGGGCGGCGGCGCCACGATCACCGCGCCCAACGCCATGAGCGTCCGGATCGCAGGAACTGTGTCGCAAGTGAACGACGCCCTGAGCCAAGTCACCTTTACGCCGCCGGTCGAGACGTCGCCGGGCTTTATCGGCGAAGTCACCCTGACGGTGCTGACGAGCGACCTGGGCAACACCGGCTCGGGCAATGTGCTGACGGACGAGGATCCGGTCACGCTGAACGTCGTCCCGCCGCGGCAGCCGTTTGCCGCCAACGACTCGGCCACGGTCGCGGAAGGCAGCCAGGACAACCCGATCGACGTGCTCGGCAATGATATTCCGACGGCCGGCGGAACGCTGACGATCACGAAGTTGAACGGTCAGGACGTCGCCCTCCAGCCCATCGCCACGACGCACGGCACCGTGACCACCGACGGCACGGACGTTACCTACACGCCCGCGGACAACTACTTCGGAAACGACTCGTTTACTTACACCATTGAAGCCGCGCCGGATGCGGGCCAAGGAGAACACACGGGAACCGTCAATGTGCTCGTGACGCCGGTGAACGACCCGCCGGAGTTGACCATTCCCTTCGCGCAAATCACGACGAACGAGGACATTCCGGTGCTGATCGTCAACGGCGGCAGCATGACCGTCGCCGACCTCGATGCGGACTCCGGCGGAGGCGTGAAGGTGACGGCCAGCGTCTCTCACGGGACGCTGCATGCTCCCAACGGTACGGTTGTCGTCGGCGGCGCCGATACGGGGACGCTTTCGATCACCGGCTTGATCGCCGCGGTAAACGCTTCGCTGGCCGGCCTGACCTATACGCCGGCGGAGGATTATTTCGGCGCCGACACGCTGCAGGTTCTCGTCGACGACATGGGCAACACCGGCGGCGGGTCGCTGACCGATTCGGGCTCGGTGCCCATCACCGTCAACCCGGTCAACGATGCCCCGACGATCAAGGCGCCGGTGCAGGCGGCTACGAAACAAGACGTCCCCATCACGTTCACGCAGGGCACTGCCACGGAAATCTCGATCGCTGACGTGGACAGCGCCACGTTGACGGTCGGACTGGTTCTGCAGCCGGATCCGCTGAAGCCGGCGGCGGATTCGGGCAATCTCGTCCTGGGCACGACTGCCGGCGTGACCGTCACGGGCGGCGCCGACAATTCGAACGCGGTCACCTTCACCGGTACGCGCGCCGCCGTCAACGCGGCCCTGAACGGTTTGCGATATGATGTGCTGCCGGGCTACGAAGGGATGCCTTCGCTGCAGATTACGGCCTCCGACGGCGAATTCACCCCGGCCGTTACGGTGGGCCTCATCGTCAGCGGCATTAACGATCCGCCGGTGAATGTTTTGCCGGCGGGGCCCGTTGTCGTCGCCGAGGACAACGACCTGGTCTTCAACGGCAACCTGCAGGTGAGCGATCCGGACGCGGGAGCGGTGGCGAATATCGAAGTCACCTTGTCCGCGACCAACGGCGTCTTGACCCCCGTCGCCACCCCAGGCGTCACGGTGGCGCCGGTTGCGAGCGGGATCAAGCTGACGGGGTCCATTCCCAACATCAATCAGGCTTTGAACGGTCTCAAGTTCCGCCCCGATCAGGATTATCACGGTCCAGCCCAGTTGGTCATTGCCACCAACGACAAAGGAAACACGGGCGATCCTCCTGCTCCCGGCCAAACCGAACTTACCGACACCGACACCGTGCCGATCACGGTCACGCCCTCTAACGATCCTCCCGTCGCCAACGACGACGGCAGCCCGACCGACCGGACGACGGTCCTCTGGAATACGGTCGGCAACGAGTTCGACGTGCTGGCCAACGACAACAATGGGCCGGACGCGGGTGAGCCGCTGGAGACCTTGGTCATCACCGAGGTAGACATCACCAACGCCCACGGCACGGTGGCGATTCAGGATGGGAAACTGCTCTACACGCCCGCGGCCGGTTATACGGGCAACGCGGAAATCGTCTACACCGTGAACGATCGCGCCGACCTCACGGGCCTGACCGATACCGCGACGGTGTACATCGTCGTGGTGGACTATGTGCCCAGCGACGTGTCGGGGCACGTCTTTTTCGACTTCGATGACGATGGGCGCATGGATCCTGGCGAATGGGGCATTGGCGGCGTGCAGGTCACGCTGTCGGGATGGAACATCCAGGGCAAGTACGAAGAGCGGACGGCGTGGACCGACGGAACGGGCAAATACACGTTCCACGATGTGTTGCCGTCGCAGCTCGAAAGCCCATACACGCTGACCGAGCACCAGCCGATCAGCATTGCCGACGGCAAAGACACGCCCGGTCAAGCCGCCACCTGGAAGGCCAACGACCAGTTTGAAATTGCGCTGCCGGTGTTCGGATTTGCCGACCCCACCGTGGCGTTCCACAACGACTTTGGCGAACTCGGCTTCCGACCCGAATTCGGCGGCCTGGCGCTGTGGGACTTGATTCACTCCGGACAGGCAGGAACAGGCGGCCCCATCGGCGGCATGTTGTTTGGGGCGGACGCCTTGGGCAATCTGCAGTGGTACATCGACCTCGGCGGCTGGAGTGGCTACGTCCCCGGCCAACCGTTGTCCAACGGCTTTGCGGTCACGACGCAGGACGGCAAGCTACCGATGACGGACAGCCATTCCGCGGCGATCCGCGAACTGGACGCGACCGACGAAGCCATCCGCACCATGTACAACCGCTCCGGCGGTTGGATGACCCGGATTGATGGCGAGGCAAACGATTTTGGACTGCCGCTGTATCAATCGGCTGCTGTGGTCGCTGGCGAGGGCGAAGCAATCAGCGAAGTCTCCGACGCCGAACTTCTGGCCGCCAACGGCAGTTACGAAGCGGCGGTCGATGCTGTGCTCGCAGGAATCGCTTAGCCGCTTGTGGGGAAAGAAGGGGACGGGCTCCGAGCTGCGTTGGAAAAACAAGAGGAAAACGACCACCGCGAGGTGTCCGGCCTTTTTCTACAACAGACTGTCAGATCTCCCATGCGGGAGTCTAGAGGTCACTCCGTGACGACCGATCGTCACAAAGTGACCTGTCTGCCCGAATCATCCGGTTGCGTCTGCGGCTCCCTTGCCTCCTCGATCCGCAAGGTCCCGGCGGCCTGATCGGCATTTCCTGGCAGAACCTAAACCGCTATCTTTTAAGCACTTACAGCTTGCGCGAGAATCCAGGCAGTCAGGTGATTGTGGGACCGCAGCCTTGACACTGGCGACTCATCGTCCGACAATTGCACCGCGAGCAATCCAGTAGCCGGCAAAACAGGCTTGACCCCCAACGATCTCGCCACACGTGCTTGACGTCCGTCCTGCGAAACGGCCCCGGCGGCCGGGCTTTGACGTTGACGGCCGGTTATCCCACTGACTGCGTTGATCCCGGCGCACTACGCCGGCAGGCAGCAGAACCAATGAGAACCCGAAAGAACCGCCCCTTTGCCCCTTTGTGCGAATTGCAGTTGCCGAGTCACTGCGGACCGTGCAGCCTGTCGGGGTGTTTGTTTATTCTCGGTATTTCGGCAACGCAGAGGCAGTTGGCGGCAGCCGCCGGGCGGCCGATGAGTGCCTTTAGTCACGGCGTGGATGAAGTCGGACTTCGGCGCGCGGCGCGCGCGTTTGGCGTGAAATCCGAGTTCGTTCTGAGTGACGAACAGGGCAAGGGCAAGGAGTTCGCAAGGCGGTTGCGCGCCCATCTGCGACAGGGCAATCCGGCCATCCTGTTATCACGGCATTTCGAGCACTGGGTGGCTGCCATCGGTTACTTGGCCAAGCAACGCAAGTTCATCATCGTCGATCCGAAGGAGAAGCAGGCGGTCTTTTTTCGCTGGTCGGAGGCCAGGTTGCTGCGAAACGCTTGGAACGTCGCCAGCGGTCCGGATTCGTACGAGCCGAGTCAGTACTTTGCGATCTTGTTGAGCCGCCAGGACGGCGAGTCGCCCAAGTGGAGCATCTCGGAGTCTTGGCTGCGGTTGTGCGAACGTGGCTCGGCGGATACCGCCGAAGGGATGGCGAACGACTTGGCGGAAATCGCCGCGTTGGCCAGTTCCGACGACGGAGACATCGAGGAAGGGCCCTACTTGGCCGAATTCCTGGAGGAGAACGAGGAGTTGATCCTGGCCGGGATCACCCACTGGGCCAGCGGCAACGGCGACCGGACGCGAGGCGACCTGCGCACGCTGTACCGCGACTATACGACCGTGGCCAGTTCTTCCGGCATTCGGCTTGCTTCCGACGTGGATCGGGTTTCGCTAGTCGCCCAGTTGACGGCGATCCTAAGCAGCTACTGGTGGGGGGCTCGCTTTTAGCGGGTGCCGCTCCAGGGCAAGCTCCAGTACGCGGCTGCCCATCGCCCCGTAGCAGTAACCGGCCTTTTCGGCCGCCAGCGCCAGGCTGGCGTCAAAGCTGATGTCGGCGTTCGGATTGACGTCCAACACATAGAACACGCCGTCCCGCAAGCGCACGTCGATCCGGCCGTAGTCCCGGCAGTCCAAGGTCCGATAGGCCGCCTTGGACGCGGCTTCGAGCTGCGTCAATTCTTCCGGCGACAAACGGGCCGGCGCCCAACTTTTGATCTGGCGGTACACGGTCGACTCCGGGACGAACTTGGCATCGTACGAACAGAGCCGGTCGCCAAGGTTATCCAGGGCAGAGAAATCGAACTCGACCGGCGGCAGCACTTCCACCTGGCGGTTGCCCCACACGGGCACGTGGAACTCGCGCCCGTCCACAAAGTCCTCGACGATGGCCGGCTGCTGAAACGTGTCCAGCACATAACTGACGCGCTGATGGAGTTGGCCGGGATCGCAGACCACCGCGCCCGCGTCGATGCCCAGGCTGCAGTGTTCGCAGGCCGGTTTGACGATGGCGGGAAAGCAACTCCAGCCGCTGGTGACCGGCGAATGCAGCACCTTCCAGTTCGGCGTCGGGACGCCTTGCGACCGCAGCATGCGTTTGACCCAAGGCTTGTCGTAACTCCGTTTCAGCACTTCGGCGGAAGCGCCGGTGTAGGTGAAACGCAGACGTTCCAGCGTCTCCGCCACCCAGGCTTCGCTGCGGTCGATGCCGGGCAAGCCTTCGCACCAGTTGAACACAATCACGTCCCGCGGGTCGTACGCCGCCAGAACGCGGTGCAGATCAGGATCCGAGACCGGCAGAAAGCGGACGGAATGGCCTTGCCGCCGCATGGCGTATCCCAGACGCTGACACGCGCGATTGGTTTCCTCCTGTTCCGCCGCGCTCCACGACGGATCGATGTCGTAGATCAGAAGCACCGGTAGATCCATTACGCGCTGCAAGTCGGCCATCGTCTGTTCACCCTCCATCTGGTTCGCGCCGAGTGACGATTTGGTGTGCGCTCTGCTAGCTGGCGTTCACATCCTACCCGAGACGGGAATTTCTGACAACCCAAATCCCGGCCGCAACGCCGTGAGATGGGATTCCGTCCGAGAGCGCGGTAAGATGGGGCCCGGCACGACAGCCCGACGCGCCAGGCCGCTCGACACCCGACACGCACGAGGCGCACGAAAGGCATCGGGCCGCCGTATGGATCGGAGGCGAAAGCTTCAATGCGTCGATTCGCGTGCCCAACAACCCGCGTGCCCAACAACCCATGGAACCGTTTTGTGCGGTGATCGCTGCGCGGCGCCTGGTGTCCCGCAGTCCGTGATCCGCCACATCCCCAGAGGCCACTTTTGACGACCAAGCACATCCAACTGCGGGGCGTCCGCGTCCATAATCTGAAGTCGGTCGATCTGGACCTCCCGCGCGGGCGGCTGATCGTGTTCTGCGGGGTGAGCGGCAGCGGCAAGACCAGCCTGGCGCTGGATACGCTGTACGCCGAAGGACAGCGGCGCTACATCGAGAGTTTTTCGGCCTACACGCGCCAGTTTCTGGAGCGGCTGGAAAAGCCGGAAGCGGATCGCATCGACGGTCTGCCGCCCGCCCTTGCCGTGGTGCGCAAGAGCACGACGCGTTCGAATCGGGCCACGATCGCGTCGGCCACGGAAACGATCGACTACTTGCGGTTGCTGTTTGCCAAGATCGGCCGTGTCTTCTGCCTGGGTTGCGGACGGGAAATCCAGCGTCAGACGCCGCAGAGTGCCGCGGACAAGCTGGCCGGACTTGCGGAGGGCACGCGGTACCTGCTGACCTTTCCTCGACGCCTGCTGCCCGACGAGGAACTTGCCGCCGTTGTCGCCGAGTTGCAGAGCGCGGGCTTTGTGCGGGTGATCGCCGGCGACAGACTCTTCGCACTGGCCGAGACCCCGCTGCCGGCCGGCGCGGCCGCAGGCTCCCCGCCCTCCCTGCAGGTCGTGACCGACCGGTTGACGGCGGGCAGCGTGAGCCTGCCGCGGCTCCGCGATTCGCTGGAAACCGCCTTTGCCCAAGGCGAGGGCGTCTGTCATGCCTGGGTGGCGGCGGACGACGAACCAGCCGGATCCGCGGGTTTGCACCAGATCGACGGCCGCCTTTGGCGGCGGATCGCGTTCAGCGCCGCCCTGCGTTGCGAGGACTGCGGCCGCGACTATCCCGCGCCGGAGCCCCGTTTGTTCGACTACAACAGCCCGCTGGGCGCTTGCCCGCAGTGTGAGGGTTTTGGCGACACCGTGGAAATGGACATCGACCTGGTCGTCCCGGACCCGCTCAAAACGCTCCGCGAGGGCGCAATCGCTCCCTGGAACACGCCGGCCTACGCCCACGAACTGGACGAATTGCTTGCCCTGGCCGGCGATTACCGCTTGCCCGTCAACGTGCCGTTTTGCCAGCTGGGCGAGGAGCATCTGCGGATCATTCGCGAAGGCGTCCCCGAGCGAAACTTCGGCGGCCTGCGCGGGTTCTTCAACTGGTTGGAGCGGCACAAGTACAAGGTGCCCATCCGCGCCTTTCTGGCCCGCTGGAAGAGTTACCGGGCGTGCCCGACGTGCGGCGGCAAGCGGTTGCGGTCCGAAGTTTTGGCGACGCGGGTGGGCGGCCGCAATCTGGCCGAAGTCTGCAGCCTGAAGATCGACGAGGCGGCCGAGTTCTTCCGCACGCTGTCGCTGACCGCTGTCGAACGGTCGGTGGCCCAGACGATGTTGGAGCAGGTCCAGGCCCGCCTGGGCTACCTGGGCGACGTGGGGCTTGGCTACTTGCCTCTGGACCGCACGATCCGGACGCTCAGCGGCGGCGAAGCGCAACGCGTCGCCATGACTTCGACGCTGGGCTCTAATCTGGTCAACATGCTGTACGTACTGGACGAGCCGTCGGTGGGCTTGCACCCGCGCGACGTGGATCGGCTCACGGACGCCATTGTCCGCCTGAAGGCCCGCCAGAACACGGTCGTCGTCACCGAACACGAAGCGACGGTTTTGCGGCGGGCGGACCAGGTCGTCGAGTTCGGTCCCGGCGCAGGCGAATGCGGCGGCCAGGTGGTCTTTCAAGGAACGCCGCAGGAGCTGCTGGCCCCGAACGCGAGTCTGACCGGCGAGTATCTGGCCGGCCGGCGAGGCGTGACGGGACCCGAACGCCGCCGCCCGACCGGCCGAGGCTGGATTCGTTTGCGCGGCGCTCGCGGCAACAATCTGAAGAACCTAAACGTCGATTTCCCCCTGGGCGTCCTCTGCCTGGTGACGGGCGTCAGCGGCGCCGGCAAAAGCAGCCTCATGCACGAGACGTTGTACGGCGCCCTGTGCCGCCGCAAACGCAAGGAGGCGGCGGGAACTCACCCGTTCGACGACATCGTGGGCGACGGGCAAATCGACGACGTGCTGCTGGTGGACCAGAGTCCCATCGGCCGCTCGCCGCGCTCCAACCCGGTGACTTACGTCAAGGCGTTCGACCCCATCCGCGAGGTGTTTGCCGGCACGGTCGAGGCGCGGACGCACAACTACTCGGCCGCCTACTTCAGTTTCAACGTCGAGGGCGGCCGCTGTGAGGCCTGTGCCGGTGACGGATACGTGCAGATCGACATGCAGTTTCTGCCGGACGTGTACATGAAATGCGCCCAATGCGGCGGCACACGATACCGCCAAGAGATCCTGGGCGTGACGTATCGCGGCCGCAACATTGCCGAAGTGCTGGAAATGACGGTCCGCGAAGCGTTCTCCTTCTTTCGCGGCCAGAGAAAGGTGCAGACGAAGCTCAAGCAACTGATCGACGTGGGCCTGGACTACCTGCGGCTGGGCCAGAGAGCGAACACGCTCTCGTCCGGCGAGGCGCAACGGCTCAAGCTGGCGGCCTACATGTCCGCCGCGACCCGCAACCGCACGCTGTTTCTCCTGGACGAACCCACCACCGGCCTGCATTTCGCCGACGTGGTCAAGCTGCTCGACTGCTTCGACGCCCTGCTGGCCGTGGGCCACTCGCTGATCGTCGTCGAACACAACCTGCAACTGATGACCGCCGCCGACTGGATCATCGACCTCGGCCCCGGCGCCGCCGCCGCCGGCGGCGAAATCGTCGTCCAGGGGACGCCGGAAACCGTGGCTCAATGCGAAGCGTCTGTGACCGGGCAGTACCTGCGGCGGGAACTGGGATTGCAGGAATCCGACGGCGATGACGCCGGCCGCAGGGTCCTTTAGCCCAAGTTCGACCTCCCTCATGCCATCCGGGCTAGCACCAAACGGAAAACGGACACGGAAAGAGGCTGTCCAAGATGGCACGGTCAAGCGAAATGGGGTCAGGCTTACAGAATTCAGTTTTGGCCGAGCAGGGTCGGACCATCTGGCTGGTGCCACGATCGGCCAAAACTGAATTCTGTAAGCCTGACCCCGGCACCGAAACGATGACTTCACAAACGACGCACACAAAGCGACGGAATCCCGTTGGGTGCGAGCAATCGCCTTCGACAGCACGGATCAGGACAGACCTCACCGAACCCTCGGGGAAACGCGAGACTTCGGGCAAGTGCGGTTCACGTGCACCACGCTGCAAGCGGCGACGGTCTGGAACTTCGGACGCGATCCTCACCGCAGCCGGCGGCGGAGTTGATCCAGCAGTTGCGTCGTCAGATGGCTCCGGCCCGCGTCCCCGCTACGGACTCCGAAACGCTGATTCTCCATCCGCCCATCCGGATGGCGGAACACGACCTCGACGTAGCTGGCGCCACGCTCGTCCCGCTCCGCGTCGCCCACGACGATTGCCCACGGAGCGGACGTGGCGGCGGCTAACTCGGCGGCCAGCAACCTCGTCTTCTCGACCGGCGCCGCGGCAACCGGCCACTGGTCGTCCGGCACGCGCAGCAGGTTCCGCAGCCGCTCGTTGGTGCGGGCCACGTACGCGCCCAGCAGCAAGCGTTCCGCGCCCTCGACGCCGTCCAGGGCCGCCGCCAGCGTCCCTCCGCTGCCAGCTTCCGCGATCGCCAGCGTCGCCTGACGCTGTTCCAGCAGCGTCAGCACGTGCTGCTCCAGCGTGGTCGTTTCGTCGCAGGCGTAGATAAAGTCGCCCAGGCACGCCGTTGTCTTCTGTTTCAAGTCCTCCAGGCGAGCCCGGTTCTTTGCGTTGTCGGTGGGCAGCGAGAAGGTAAAGTCCACCCGGCCGCCGTCGAATTGCGACGAGACCAGCACATCGGCCGACAGCGGCGCGTGTTCCTTCATCGTCTGGTCGATTTGCGACTGGCCGAGCCCCACGAAGCGGATCGTCAACGAACAGCCGGGCAACCGTGTGCCGAACCGGCGACTGAGGTACGGCACCAAGGTGTCGCGGACCATCGGCTGCAACTCCCGCGGCGGACCCGGCAAGGCCACGACGACCTTGTCGCCCACGTCGAACACCAGCCCAGCCGCCGAACCGCTGGCATTCTTCAGATAGGTCCCGCGCGTCGGCACCTGCGACTGTCGCCGCAGATTGGCCCGCAACTGATCCCGCGGAACCCCGATCCGCCGTTCCATGTCGCGCAGAATGTCTTCGTGCTCGTGCAGCGGCACTCCGGTACACTCGGACAACGCCTGCCGCGTCACGTCGTTTTCCGTAGGGCCCAATCCGCCGGTGACGATCACCAGTGGGACTTTGGCAAAGGCACCGCGGATCGCCTCGGAAATATCGGCGAAGCCATCGTCCACCGTCATCGAATACGAACAGTGCAGTCCGAGGCCTCGTAGCGTCTTGGTGAGAAACTGCGTGTGGCCGTCGGCGTACGCGCCTACGAGCAGTTCACGCCCCGTCACGACGATGGCATAATCGACCGCCTTTTCCGACGCCGGTTCCGGAACCTCCGCCGCCTGAACCAGGCCGGCAAACAGCACCAGCGGCAGGCATCGCTGCAGCATGGCCGCTCCCGCCGGTCTGGTTGCTGCTCGACAGGCGGCGAAAACCACCCTGCTTTGTCCGTCGTGCCTCATTCCGTCTCCTTCCAGCTCTTCCAGACCTTCATCGACCGTTCCAGATGTTTCCGCGCGTCGCCCTGGATGCCGTAGCACATCAGTCCGATGGGGCCGCGATAGCCGATCTCGCGCAGCGTGGCCAGGAGCTGCCGGTTGTCAAAGTCGCCGCGGTCCAGCGGCTGGATCAAGCCGTCGGTCCAGGCGTTCGAACCCAATTGCGCTCCGTTGATCGTCACCGCGAAGATCTTCGCGGCGTTCTCGCGCAGGACCGGCCGATAGTCCTTATCGCCGTCGACCTTCAGCCAGTGGCAGAGATTGAAATTCACCCCGACCTGCGGATGATCGGCCTTCTGCGCCACCTGCAAGGCGTGCAGCAGGCTTTCCGTCCAGTCGTTGACGTGGTGGTAGATCGAAATCCGCAGCCCGACTTCGGCGGCCACGTCGCCCAATTGCCGCAGCACCTTGACGGCCGTCGCCTCGCCCTGCGGATCCCCCGGCTTGAACCCGCGGAGCAGCACGCACACAGTCACCGGCCGCCCCTTCAGCTTGCGAATCGCGTCCGGCAGCCGAGGATCGAAGGCCGGCTGGTTGGGGTTGACGTTCACCGACGCGTACAGCAAGAACACCTTCAGCCCCGCCGCGTCCAGCGTCTGCAGGTTCTTGTCGACGTTTTGGTCCAGCCACAACGGATACCCCGCGCCGTCGAAACCCAGTTCGCGGAGCATCTGTGCCTGCTCCGGCAAGGTGCGTTTCTGGGCGTCGTGGATGTCCATGCAGAAGCCGTACAGCGGCGGCGCCCAGGCGGCCTTTGCGGGCGCCGCCGGGGCTGCGGCCGAAACGGTCTCGGCCAGAGGAAGAGAACTGAGCCAAAATACAACCGTAACCCAACCTTTGCTGTGGACTTGATGCATGATGGATCTCCTTTGTCTCGGCGGAAGCCCGATCGTAGGCCGCTCGCTCCGCGAGCGGAGTTCCGCTCGCGGAGCGAGCGGCCTACGATCAATCAGAAATACTTCGTCACCCCCGGCACCGGCAGCGGGTAGTTGCCGGTCGCATCGGGCTTGACCGGCGCGTCCATGTCCAGCCGCACGTCGGCCAGCTTCGGTTCGAATTCAAAATCGGCCGCCATCATCTGGTCCCACGCTACCGGCTTGCCGCTGTAGCACGCCAGCTGTCCCATGATGGCCATGGACGTGCTGTCGATCATCGTGTCCCCATGATTCACGACGCGGCCTTCGCGCAGCGCCCCGATCAGGATTTTCTGCTCCTCGACGTTCGGGTCGTTCGTTGGCCCGGCGTATTTCCAATTTGTCTCGCCCTCGATGCGGCAGGCGGTCCAGTGGCAGACGCCCTTGGTGCCCATGATGACGTCATCCCAGAGCGGATAGCAGTTGCTGCGGGTCTGGCACAGCGCGTACAACCGCACGCCGCTTCTGAACTCGTACACCACCGTGTGATGGTCGAACATGTCCCCGTACACCTCGCCGCACGAAGTCGAGCGGCCGGCCAGCCCGAAGCACCAGGTCGGGTTTTCCTCGTGCAGCACCCACCGCATCCGGTCCAGGTTGTGAACCAGCGACTGGGACACGTCGTCGCCGGACAGCCAGCGGAAGTGGTACCAGTTGGAGAACTGGTACTCGACTTCGTTCAGACCGGGGTCGCGGGCCACCGTCCCGTACGGCCCGCGGAGGAACATCGACTGGATCGACACGATGTCGCCGATCGCCCCGTCGTGGATCCGTTTGGTCTGTTCCTGGTAGGCGTACGAATAGCGGCTTTCGTGCCCGGAGACCAGGCACAGGTTCTTCTCCTTCGCCATCTGGGCGACCCGTTGCAGGCGGCGGCAGCCGGCCGGGTCGATCGCGTGCGGCTTTTCGATGAACACATGTTTGCCGGCCTTGACGGCTTCCTCCGCATAGAACGGGTGGTACTTCGACGCACACGCGATCAGCACCGCGTCGCTGGCCTCGATGACTCGCTTGTAGCCCTCCAGGCCGAAGGTACACGTCTCGTCGGTCGCAACAAACTGGGCGGGAAACCTGGCCTTGAACCAGTCCCTCTTGCCCCGCATCCGCTTCTCGAAGACGTCCGACATGCCCGCCAGCTTGACGTCGTTGCCCAGCCCCAGGGCCTGTGCCGCGGCCCCGCTGCAGCGCCCGCCGCAGCCCAACATGCCGATCTTGATCCCGTCGCTGCCCGCCGCGTGGGCGCTGCGGGCCAGCGATAGCCCCGAAGCCGCGGCCACGCTCGCGGCCGAGGTTTTGAGAAAGTCACGCCGAGACCCTGTGCCAGAATCGGAACGCTGCACGCTGCTCATGTTGGTTCCCCTGGAAGGCAAGCGAACGGAGTCAACCGATTTGTTGTGACCAAGTCCACGTTCTCCTCCGTCCAGAAATCACGGTCGCCTCGTCCAGTTGGCCGTCAGGCTCCGTGGGCTGCTCAGCAATCAACACGGTACCGTGATTTCTCGAACGAGGCTTAGATTGTAACCGCCCGAGTACCGCTGCAACAAGCCAGCGGCTGCGGTCGAGTCGCCAGCCGACGTGAGTCTCGCCCGGCGCCGATGCGGTGCTTCGACCGCGCCACCGGCGAGCCGACGCGATTTCACCGGCACGAAACCACAATCCAAAAGGCGGTCCGCGAGGCACCGTCTCGCATCCGGTCGGCAGAGCCGAAAAGACAGTGCGTTCCCAGACAGAGCCTGGGAACGAGATGCCGCGAGATGGGCACCGCAGTGCCGTTGACCGCTCACGGCGTCGCCAGCGGGTCGATGGCCAGGGCGGCGCGGTAATCCGCCTGGGCGGCAAAGTACTCGGCCTGGGCGTCGATCCACTGGAGCTGCGCGTCGGCGACTGCTTGTTCGTAGATGTTCAGCACGATCAGGTCGGCGTCGCCGGCGTCGAACGCCTGGCGGCCCAGGGCTTGGGCCTGGCGGCTCAGTTCCAGGTTGGTGCGGGCCCGGTCGATCTTGCCGACAGCCGCTTCCAGGGCCGAGAAGGCATCCTGGACTTGCGCCGCAATCTTGTCCTCGACGAATTGCCGCTTGGCCCGCAACTGGGCCAGTTTGCCGCGGGCCGCTTCGATTTTGCCGCGGGCCTCCCGGCGCTGCAACGGCACTTCGCCGTACACGCCGGCTTCCAGTTGGAACGGGCTCTTGGTGCGTTTCTCGATCGTCGCCTCGCCGACGTCCTGCGAAGCCTCCAGCACTGCGTCGAATTTGGGCCACAGCAGGTTCTCCGCCTGCGCCAACTCGACGCTCGCCTGCTGGACGAGCAAACTCAACTCAACCAGTTCCGGCCGGGCCGCCAGGGCGGCTTGGATCTCGCGCTGCATCGGATCCGGATCCGGCGGCGCAGGTTCGGGAAAGCCGCCAGGCAAGAGGCTCGCGTCCGGCAGCAGCGGCTGGCCGTCAGGCGTGCGCAGGAACAGGGACAGCTTGATGGCCGCCATCTGCAGCTTCCGCTGGGCCTCGATCACCTTGGTTTCCCGCGCGGCAATCAGCCGCTGGTTGTCGATCCGGGCGATCCGTTCCAGGTCGCCGCTCTGCACCCGCAGTTCGATCTGCTGGACGCGTTCCTGGGCCAGTCGCAACAATTCCCGCTGTGTCTCCAATGCCTGTCCCGTGGCCACCCAGTACCAGTAGTGCTGCGACGCCTCGCGGACGAAATCCAGCAACTGCGCCTGCACGGAGGGCTCGACCGCCCGCCGCGCCAACGCCGCCTGGGACACGCCGCTGCGGCGTTTGTCGATCAGCCGGTTCTGCAGCAACGGCACGCCGACTCCCAACGAGAACTCGCCGCCGCGGTTCGTCTGGTCGTCGTACCAGGCTGAGGCGAAGTCCCCCCGGCCGAGTTTGTAGCCGCCGAACACGCTGCCCCCGCCCCACAACGGTTGATCGAACTTGACGGCGGACCGGTATCTCTTGTAGTAGCCCAGCGGTTCCGCCAGGCTGTACGCCTTCAAGCCGGTGTCGAAATCGCCCCAGGCCGTCAACTCCTTGCCCCGCGCGATGTCCCGTTCGCGAAGTGCCGCTTCCAGCAACGGATACGACTCGTAGACCGACCGGACCACGTCCTGCAGCGTCAACCGGAAATCCTCGTGAACCTCTTGCAACGCGACGGTCTGAACGATGGCCGACGGCTCGAGATCGGGCGCGAGCGGCTTGTGGGCCAAGCGGCCGGGGACGGCCGGCGCGGTTCTTCCGGACGCCGGTTCCCCTGACGCTTCCGCCACCGGTTCCACTGGCACGGTGCGACCGCCGCCGGGACGCGCCGGCGCCGCAGCCAGGCACGGAGCCGGTCCCTGCCGCGGCATGTGCCACGGCTGCTGGCATCCGGACAGCAGCGCGACAAGACCGCCGAACAGGACTGCCGCGGCGGTCGGCCGGCAAACGGCCGGGAGCCGCAGCGGACGGCGCAGCAGGTGCGGAAGGTACGCGGTCGCCATCCTTGGCATCGCTTTCAAAACTACTTGGGCAACTTGGGTTTCTTCTCGTCCCGCTTGCCTTCCGCCGCGGCCGCGGTCTTGGCGACGACCGGCGGAAATCCGTTCAACTGACGCCAGATTTCATAGCCCAGCGTCACGCGACTGAGCATCACCCAGCCGTTGGCTCGCACCCCTTGACGCAGGAACCGTTCGGACGGCCAGGGGTCGTCGTCTTCCTGTTTCACCAGCACTCGGAACCTGCCGGCGCCGTCGTCGGTCGCGTCGATCGCCACGACCTGGCCGCCAAACGTTCCTACGGCCACCGAAGGCCAGCCGGCGAACTGCACGGCGGGCCAGCCTTCGAACTGCATCCGCACGTGGTCGCCCTCGGCGACCAGCGGCGTGTCGTTTCCGGAGACCCACAATTCGACTGCCCGCTCGGCGCTGTCCGGTACGATCGTAAACAAGTCGTCGCCTTCCTTGACCATCTGCCCGCGCTCGAAAACCGGCAGGCGAAAAATCGTGCCGTCCCGCGGGGCTTGGATCTCCAGCCGATCCAGTTCGCCGAGCTTGATCTCGACGTCCCGGATTTCCTTCCGGGCCGTCGCGGCTTGCCCGGATGCGTCCTCCCGCATGGCGCGGGCGTAATCGACCTTCGTCTGCGCCTCGCGGCGTTTTTGCTCCAGTTCGTGCTTCTTGGCTTCCAACTCTTTTTCGGCGGCGACCACTTCCCGCCGCACCCCTTCCAACTCCGCCTTGGCCACGTCCCATTCCGACTTGAGCTTCTCGATTTCCTTTTCCGGCTTGAGTCCTTTTTCAAACAGTCCCCGCTGGCGTTCGTAATTCAAGCGGGTCTGCCACTCCTTGGCCTCGTAACCAGCCACGACGCCTTGTTTGGCCTGCAACTTGGCCTCGGCGCCCCCGACCATCTCCTGCGCCGCTTGGACGGCAAAGTCGCGGGCTGCGCCAAAGTCCTCGATGTTCTGCTGGTACACTTCGACTTTCGCTTGGGCCGTCGCCAATTTGGCTTTCAAGTCCTGCAATTGACCGTTCAGCTGTTCGACCAGGTTGACTGCGGTGGGCTGGATCTCCAGGATGAAATCGCCCCTCTTGACCTTAACCCCCTCGACCAACCCCTCGCCCACGCGGGCCACCACGCCCTTGGTGGGTGAAGTCACCGTCTGCTGACGCTCTTGCGGAACGTATGCCACCACCTTGCCCGTGCCGCGCGCCGACTGCTGCCAGGGCAGAAACGCCGCCGCGCCAATCGCCAAAACGAGCAGGACCACCAGCCCGTTGGCCAGACGCCGCGCGGTCAGCGAGGACTGCACCAGCTTCAACGCGGGCAGGGAAGTCATGCTAGCAAGCGGCCCGCCTGTCATCCGATCTTCCCTCCTCTAATCATCGTGCTGAATCGTTGCAATCGTTAAGTCCTTTCTAACCGGAAAACTCGTTTTCTTCGACCTCCCGCCGATCCATCCTGCCCAGGCTGACCACACGGTCGCAGTGGTCGATGACCATCTGCCGTCCGCTGGCGATCAACACGCTCCAAGGCTTTTCCGGCCCGACCAGGGCTGAAAGCAGCGCTCGCGCGGTATCGTCCGGCAGAGCGTCCAGGGTCCCGTCGATCAGCAGCAATCTCGGCCGGGCGGCAATGGCCCGAGCCAGCATCAGTCGCAGGGCTTGCCCGTTCGAGAGCGGTGCACCGTTGGTCTGCAGCACGGTGTTCAAACCGTCAGGCAGCTTGAGAATCGGGTCCAGCAACCCGACGGCGGCCAGCGCATCGCGGACGTCCTGCGGACTGGTGTTCGGCCGGTTCAGATGCACGTTCTCGTCGATCGTGCCCTGGAAGATCTCGACGCCGCGAGCGACGGCAAGGTGTTCGCGGAGGGAATCGGGACGCAGTTCGCGGAGATCGATGCCGTCCAATTCCAGGTGCCCTGACGCAGGGTGCCGCAAACCGCTCAACAGGTCGATGAGCGTACTCTTACCGGAACCGGACGGTCCGGTCAGCGCGACGCTTGCGCCGGGCCGGATCTCCAAACTCACGTCGTGCAGCGCTTCCGGAGCGTGGCCCTCGTGGCCGCCGTAGCGGTAGGAAACCTGCCGCACCGCAACCGTCGCCGGAGTGCCGGTCTGCAGGTGGAAGAGCTTGTCGTGCCGTTCCGTGGGCAGATCAAACAGGTGCCCCAGTTTGTCGATGGAAGCCAGCAGGTCGTAGAAATTCTCCAGGTGCTTGCCCATCTTGGCAAACGAGCCCACGATCACGGTCACGATCAATTCGGCCGCGACCAATTGGCCCAGCGTCAATTGTCCTTGAATCACGAGCCAGCCACCCAATCCCAACAACGCCGTGGCGGCCAGAGCCTGCAGCCCCAACGCAAACAACAACTGGCGGAGCACAATCCGGTAGTGCTTTTTGCGGGCCTCCAGCCAGGCAACCGCCAACCAGTCCGAGCGGTCTAGCGCGAATTGATTTCCCGAATGCATTTTGAAGGCCGTCGGATGGCGGACCAATTCTTCCAGCCATGCGCCCACCGCATACTTGGCTTTGGACTCCTTTACCGCCGTCTGTACCGCCCCGCGGCCGAGGCCGAAGGTAATGAACGCGATCAGCAGCAGCAGCGCAAGATCGAACCCCAGCAGGAACGGATGGTAAAAGGCCAACACCGCCATGCCCACAAGCGTCTGCAGGACGATCGAGACGGCATCCAGCAGCAGCGAGTTGGCGATCTTCTGCACCGTGACGATTTCGAAGAACCGATTCACCAGTTCGGGGGCATAAGCGCCGTCGAAGGCCGCACCGCGGACGCGCGGCAAGCGGTAGGCCAGGTCCGCCACCAACCGCACAAACAACCGCCGCTGCAGGATCTCGACCACGTAGGACAGCAGCGCCCGCAAGGCCGCGGCAAACAGGAGGAACGTGAACAGCAGGATTGCCAGCACGACAATCGGCTGCAGATACCGCCCAAAGGCGACCGTATTCACCAAGGCTTCGACGGCGATCGGCGTGGCCAGCAGCAAAGTCCCGTCGATGATCGAAAAGACCACAATCACCCACAGGTCTTTCCGCTCGGGCCAAATCAGGCCCCCGAGACGGACCAGCGGCGAGACGGAATGCGGATCGCCTTGGCCGTGCGGCGGCGCCGAGACGCCCTCGCAAGCCAAGGCTGGCTGGCCCACCAGCCACAGTCGCCGGTCAGCGCTTCCGGCGACGTTCAAACGCCGCCGCAAAGCACGCACGGAAACCCAGGTGTCCGGAACCGCCGACGCGATGTCGCTCAACCGGACCCGCCATCCGCGCACCTGAGAAACCAGCATCCACCGCAGCGATCCATCCGGCTGCTCGATCGCCGTGGCGACGGGCATCCCTTGTCGAACGAACGCCAGGGCGTCCGGCAGCGTGCATTCCAGCGATTGCACCCGCAGATCGATGCTCTCGCCCACCTCGGCCAGTCGCCGAGCCCAGATCGGAGCGCCGTCGCCGGGGATCGCCCGCTGGGCCGCGGCCAGCGCACGCCCCGCCAGGATGCGATCAAACGGCAGTTGGACGGCTTTCGAAAACGCCTCCAGAATTCGCAGAGCGTCGTCGCCGGGTTGCTCCGGTCGCGAGGTGTCAGGGGACGGATCGGCCATGTTGGTCATCCGGCTGCGGATTTTTCGGTCTGATAATACGGCTTTGTCAAGCGATCCGGCTTGCCCGGCCATCCGGCTGATCGCGCAGAATGATCGTCCAAGCCCGACTCAGCGGCGGCAGCGCCGTTCGGCTCTTATCCTCCAAGAGTAATATAGGGCGAGAAACAAGTCTCACGAAAACCCGCCCTGGCGTCAAAAGATCGCCCGCGAGGCTGGCCCAAAGCCCGGTTGTTTTGGAAAAGCCGGGCTTCTTGTTGCGGAGACGGCCGAGGCTCAGACGGCGGCTGGCTGGCGTTTGGGGGCCGCCGAGCGGTGAGGTTTGACGGGCGGCCCGTCCGCCGCGACGCAAGCCGCGAGGGACTGACACAGTGCGGCTTCCGGTCGGTCGGTGACGGCCGCATTGCGCTCGTAAAACGTGTTGGGCTCGTAGGTCCAGCCAGCGTCCAGGCGGCGAGACTCCTGACGGATTTGCCGCAGCAGCCAGCGGCCGCCCAGGGCCGAGGCGACGCGCGACTTCCAGCCGTACTCGGCGTGCAGGTCCCGCAGCAACTCCGTGATCTGGGCGTACTGTGCGGGGTCGTGGCGATAGTACAACCGGCTCGCGCCGACCAGCGCCGAAAAGCTGGTCGCCAACGCGCGGGCTTCCCAGGCGTAACGGTCTCGGACGCACGGGTCCGGATGGTTCCGGTAACGCTTCCAGCCGGCCAACGTGGTCCGCACGATGCGCACCGTGCTCGGTCCGTTGCGTTCAAAGTCGCGATCGAAAGCCCGCCGCACGAACTCGCCCGCGTGCTCGTCCGTCAAGTGTGGATGCCGGTAGTTGAACATCAATTGCCCGTGGACGTCGGCCACGTCAAACTCCGCCTCGTCCTTCATCAGGCCACGGGCCGTCAATTCCGCGTGCAACGGAGTGCCGGGCAAGGGAGTGTAGAGCATGAACTGGTGAAAGTCGGTGTTGTGGCGGGCAGCGTACTCGATGGCTTCGTCGATGTTTTCCGGCGTGTGCTCCTCCAGACCGATAATCGTCGAACCCAGCACGCGAATGCCGTGCGATTGCAATTCCCGGATCAACTCAAAGGTGTCGATCCCTTGCAGCTTGCCGTACTGACTGTCCCGGCCTTCGATGCCCATCCAGACCCAGGAAATGCCCAGACGGACCAACTGCTCCAGCCGATACGACTGCAGCACGTTGGCCGACGAGAACACGTACAGCGACCAGCTCTTCCGGTGCTGTTCCATCAGTTCCAGCAACCGCAGCGCCCGCTTGCGGTGCAGGAGAAAGTTTTCGTCCATGACGAAGAACGAGCGGACGTGCATCTCCCGCTCCATCTGAGCCATGACGTCGAACAGTTCGTCGCCCGATTCGTAGAAATGGACGGCGTGACCCTTGCCCCCAAACATGGCGGATGTCGAGCAGAAGTTGCAGCCCAACGGACAGCCGACGGAGGGCAAGAGGGTCGCCGCGACGTCGCCCGGCTGTTCCTTCAGCGTCATCCCGGCGCTGCGCGTGCCGAAGCCGGACGTGATCAACGGATGGCGAATCGGCTGCCCCTCGTCCTCCCCCAGGAACCGCCGCAGCCAGCGCACCCCGTCGCCGCGCACGATGTGATCGGCGTCGATCCGCTCGTGCAAGTCCGGGACATTGGCAATGTGCCCGCCGATGAGGATCGTCGCTTGCGGTTGATACTGCCGGATCAACTCGCACATCTTCTTGACTTTCCGCACGTTCGAGATGATCGAACTGATGCCGATGATGTCGTACGTGTGCGTGCGGAGTTCCTCGACAAAACGGTCGAGCGTCGGAAAGTCCAGGACGACGCACGGGGCGGCGATGTTCGCCTGCATCAGCATCAAGCCCCAACTGCGGTGAAACATCCTCAGCGAGAACGGGCCTTGCGTGCGAGTCACCTGGTTGTGGTACAGTTCCATCGGGTTCATCACCCGACTGCCGTACTCGTCGTCCTGGGCATAGGGCCCAAAAACGCTGGTCAACAACACCCGGGCCTGGGACCGCGCGGGATGAACGGGGGGCAGACAATAAACGGGACAGGATTCCGGTCGGTCTTGACGACGAATCATGAGAAACATGCCTTCCCAAAAGGAATAATGATCGCACTCGGCTGCAAAACGGAACGTACAGGCGTCGTGAATGTATTGTATGCCCTATCGTCGCAGTACCGATCGCCGCTATGTATGCGTTGTGTAATAGCTGCGTAACAGTTCGATATGCGCGGCGGATTGGGCCTGCATCCGGCCTGCCGGGTGAACACCGTTTCTTTGCCGGGGCGGTAGGGGTTATAATATCGACGTTGGTAAATACGAAACCAAGGAGCCCGTGATGGCCGCAACGAGGACCGCTGCCGGGGACGGCATGGCGTCAGAATCGGCTTCGCCCTCCGGGGGTCCTGCCGAGGCCTGGAACGTGTACCAGCCGCACGACCAGCGGCCTTGGGATCTCCGCCAGGCCGCCCATCTGTATCGTCGCGCCGCCTTTGGCGGCGCCTGGGCGGAACTGCAGCAGGCTTTCCAGGACGGCCCGGCCCGGACGATCGACCGTTTGGTGCGTCCGCCGGGCGACATGTCGACGTTCCAGAGATCTTACGACGGCTACGACCAGGCCGCCGGCCCGGCGGGCACCGACGACACGGCGCGGGCGTGGTGGTTGCGGCGGATGATCGAATCGCCGCATCCGCTGCTGGAAAAGATGACGCTGTTCTGGCACAGCCATTTCGGGATCAGCCGAACGCGGGTCGTGAAAGGGACGATGATGGTCAGCCTGGTCCACGTGCTGCGCCGGCACGCACTGGGCAACTACGCGGACCTGCTGGCCGCCGCGCTGCGTTTGCCGGCGGTCGTCCGCGGCCTGGAGGCAGACGGCAACCGCAAAAGCCGGCTCAACGCGAATCTTGCGCGGCAATTGCTGGCGCAGTACGGACCGGGAGTCGGCGAGTTCGACGAGCAGGACGTCCGCGAGACGGCTCGGGCGTTGACCGGCTGGCTGATGCTGCGGGACGATTTGCGTTTCGTGGACCGGGAGTTCGATGGGGGCCCGAAACGCATTCTCGGCCAGGCTGGGAATTGGAACGCGGACGACGCGGTGCGAATCGTCTTGCAGCAACCGGCCACGGCACGGCACCTCGTGCGCAGCGTGTACCGTTGGCTGATCTCGGAAACCGACGAACCGGATGCGCAGCTGCTGGCGCCGTTGACCGCTTCGTTTCACCGAGATTACGACATTGGGCGGCTGGTCGAGACGATGCTCCGCTCGAATCGGTTCTTTTCCGCTGCCGCGTATCGGCAGCGAGTGCGCAGCCCCGTCGAACTGGCGCTGGGCATGATCCGGCCGCTGGAAGGCAACGTCCCGACGCTGCGGCTGGGCAGCGACCTGGCCGCCTTGGGACAGGACCTCCTGCGGCCGCCCACGGTCAAGGGCTGGTTCGGCGGACGGTACTGGCTGAACCCGGCCGCGATGACGGGACGCGTGAATCTGGCGGCGGCCTTGCTGACGCCGGGCGGCGCGTACGGAGCCGGACTGGATGCGCACGCGGTCGCCCGGCGGCATGGCCGGTCGGACCCGGCTGCCGCGGCGAAGTTCTTGGTGGAGCTGTTGCTCGGCGGCGACGTTTCAACGCAGGTCCGGGACCGACTGGCCGAACGCGCGGCGCGCGGTGGCGCGAACGACTTGCCGGAACGGCTGCGCGAAGCGGCGCAGGATCTGTGTACGTTGCCGGAGTTTCAGTTGGCCTAAACCTACAGGATGACAATCATGTCCCTCACGCGGCGCGATTGGTTGAAATCGATGTTCGGGACTCCCGCACTGCTGGCCTTGTCGCCCGCAGCGCCGCTCGTGCTTGCCCGCGCTGCCGCTGCGGCCGAAGCGTCCGGCCAGCGGGACGGCAACGTGCTGGTCGTCCTGCAGTTATCCGGTGGGAACGACGGCCTGAATTCCGTCGTGCCGTACGCCGACGACGCCTACGGACGGCACCGCAGCACGCTGCGGCTGGCGGAACGCGAGCTGCACAAGATCGATGACTTGCTGGGCTTTCACCCCGAATTGGCCGCTGTCTCGCAGCTGTATCGGGAAGGCCTGGCTGCCGTGATCCAAGGCGTTGGATATCCCGGCAGCAGCCGCGATCACGAGGTAGCCCTGCGCGACTGGCACACCGCTCAGCCGGGCGAAGCGGCCTGCCAGACAGGCTGGATCGGACGGGCGATCGACTTGGCGGCCGAGTCCGGCGCGCCGGCCGTGCCCGGCCTGTTCGTGGGTCCGATCGCGACGCCCTTTGCGTTGCACGCCAAGCAGCAGGTGGTGCCCGCGATCCGCGCGTTGGACGGCAGCCAACGGCAGCGGTTGCAGCTGCTGCGGGACCAAGCACCGCGTTGGCGGTGGCTGGCGGGTGCGGGCGAGTCCGCCGCGCCGAGCGGCGGCCACCGGTTGCTGGACTGTGTCGTGGGCAATCTGCGAGCCGCGTACGCCGGCGGCGAGCGGCTCCAGGCCGTTTTGGATCACGCCGACGGTGCAGCCGGCTATCCGCCGTTTCAGTTGGCAAGCCACTTGGCGGCGATCGCTCAGTTGATCCGGGCGGATTTGGGCGTTCGGATTTTCTTGGCGGAGTTGGGCGGCGGCGGGATCGGCGGCTTCGACAGTCATGCCAACCAGCGGGACAACCACGCGGCCCTGCTGCGGCAGTTGTCCGAATCGGTGGCGGCCTTTCTTCGCGACTTGCACCGCGCCGATGTGCTGGACCGCGTCGTCGTGATGACGTTTTCCGAGTTTGGCCGCACGCTGGTGGAAAACGGCCGGCGAGGCACCGACCACGGCGACGCGGCTCCGGTGTTCCTGTTCGGCGGGCGGCTGCGCGGCGGACTGCTGGGCTCGGCCCCGCGTCTGGACCGGCTCGTGGGCGATGCTCCGGAATCGCACACCGATTTTCGCCGCGTGTATGCCACGATGCTCGACCGCTGGTTGGGGCTCGACAGCCGGAGCATCTTGGGCCAACGTTACGAACCGCTGGACGCGTTCGCGTGAGTGGCGGCGGAAGAGGCGGACGAGGAACGCTGGAAAACGCCTCCAGGCACGGAAGGCTGCCGTGAGGCGGTCGACGCGCCAGTCGGCGGCGAGTATACTTCGGCCACGGTGGTGATCGGATGCTTGCTCCTGTGTGGCCGGGAAGACTGGGATGAATTGGCGTTGGACCTGCGGATGGATATTGGCCTGGGTGAGTCTGGCAGCCACGGGGCCGCTGAGCGCTTCACAGGCCTCGGAGTCTGCCGCGCCGATCCGTTTTTCTCAGTTGGGTGCGCCCGCCGGACTGAACCAGTACATGCCGCAGACCTGGGGCGTCGTCGCGGTCAGCGTCGTCAACACCGAGGAACAGCCGGTGGACGTGCTGGCCGCGTTCGGGTTCTCGCGGGATCCGGACATCCAGTTCGCCCGCCGCATCTGGCTTCCCCCGCAGGCGGTGCGCCGCACTTGGGTGCCGGTCCAGCCGCCGCGTTTGCCGCCCGGCCGGGACGCGCTGACCTGTTACGGGATGCTGATTGACGAGCGGTCGGGCGCGGAGGTCGTCTTGCGTGCCGGCGGCGCGGAGGTCCAGCATACCAGTCTGCTGCGGGTGAACCGGGACCGGCTGGTGACGGGGGCCTTGATGGGCGACGAGGCCCTGGACTCCGACGAACCGGACTACGCTTACGAAGCGCTGATCGCCCTGCGGACGGCCCGCGGGTACGGACGAGGGCTGGCCCTGATCGATGACCGCAATCTGCCTCCGCTCCGCGAAGTGTTCGACGGATTGGACCAGTTGGTTCTGTGGAACGATCGTTTCGCAAGCGACGGGGCGATCCTGTCCGCCCTGCGGTCCTGGCTGAACGGCGGCGGCGAACTGTGGATCATGCTGGATCGTGTCGATTTTGCCGGGGTCGAACGGCTGCTGGGCGAGACCTTCACGTGCCACCTGGTCAATCGCGTCGCGCTGGACCAGGCGGTCATTCAGAGCGTCGTTGCGCCGCCGCTTGCCGCGCCGGCCGCGTCGGAGTCTTACGAACAGCCGTTGGATTTTGTCCGGGTGATCGTCACGGGCATGGAAGTCACGCACACGGTGCAGGGCTGGCCGGCGGCTTTCTGGCGAGACGTGGGCCGCGGGCGGGTGGTGTTCACCACGGTGGGCGGCCGAGCCTGGATCCGCGCGGCCACCGCCCCACGGCCGCCAAGGGAGACGAACCGGACGGCGGCCTACGAGCCCACGCGCGAGTTCGACGAATTGCCGTTGTTCCAGGAACGCCAGCCGCCGCTGGCCAGCCCCGACGTCTTCTGCGCCTACCTCTCGCAACGGATCGGCTATCGGATCGCCTCGCGGGGGCCGGTAGGCGCGATCCTGGGCCTGTTTTGCGTTGGACTGCTGGTGGCCGGAGTGGTCTTGGCGCGGCGAAGGCGACTGGAGCACCTGGCCTGGCTCGCGCCTGGCTTGGGCTTGCTGGCCGCCGTCCCGCTGGCAGGGCTGGGGATGCGTTCGCAGCGAGCCGTTCCGGCGACCGTGGGCGAGGCGCAGTTCGTCGAGGTCGCGGACGGCGCGGGCCAATTCACGGCCACCGGTTTGCTGGCCTGCTACGACCCGGTGCCGGCGGCGGGCGTGACGGGCGTTTCCCAGGGCGGCGTCGTCCAGCCGGACGAAGTGTCCTCAGCGGGCACGACGCGGCGCATGGTCTGGACCGATCTGGATCAATGGCATTGGGAGCGACTCCGTCCGGCGACGGGCCTGCGCATGGCCTCGTTCCAGTCGTCGCGCGACCTGCCCGAACGGCTGGAAGTCCGCGGCACGTTTACGGCGGAAGGGTTCGCCGCCCGCTGGACCGGTAAAACGCTTTCACTCACCGACCCGGTGATTGTGGTTCCCGGCCAGTCGTGTCTGGCGGTCCGGGCGGACGGATCACGATTGTTGGCAGGTCCCCAAAACGTATTGGCGCCGGGCCGATACGTCGAAGGCCGCTGGCTGAGCGACGAACAGCACCGGCGGCAGGCGGTGATGGAGAAGATGCTGCAGCCTCGTCCGGGACAGCTGCGCGAAATCACTCGACCGCTCCTGCTGGGCTGGAGCGAGGCCGTGAACCTGGGATTCCAGTTTTCGCGGTCCCAGGAGCGGTTCGGAACGGCTTTGTGGGCGCTGCCCTTGCGGATCGATCGTCCACGTGGCGGAACGCGGGTCGTCATCCCGGCGCCGTTCCTGTCGTTCTCCGCCGGAATCCGGGCGACGGACGAGAGTCGGTCTCCGCTGTACGACCGCCGAGCGGGCGTCTGGATCGCTTCGCAGAAGCCCACGGAGACCTGGTTGCGGTTCCAGGTGCCCGACAGCGTTCTGCCGTTCCGCATCCAGACTGCGCGGCTGACCGTGCAGGTGACCGCGCCCAGTCGGAGAGTGCAAATCGTCCGGCGCGTGGGCGAACGCACCGTGCCGCTCCGCCAAGTGGACAACCCCATCGGGCAAATCCAGGTGACGCTCCAGGACGCGACGCTGCCGGACTTGGATCCCGCCGGACGCCTGCTGCTGGGGATTCTGGTCGACCCGATTGCGGACGGCGTTGGCGAGGCGCTGACCAGCGTCTGGAAAATCGACACGGTTCAAGTGGAGGTCGCCGGCACGGTGTTGCCGGCACAAGGCGAATAGGAGCCGGAAATGAGCGAGCCGGTCGTGGTGACGCACGAGTTGACGAAGAAGTACGGCGAGTTCACGGCCCTGGATCGGCTGTCGATCACGCTGGAGCGAGGTCAGATTCTGGGCTTCATTGGCCCCAACGGCGCCGGCAAGACGACCACGATCAAGATCCTGGTGGGTCTGGCGCGGCCCACGGCGGGCCAGGCCCGCATCGCCGGCGTGGACTGCTCGCGCGAGGCCCGCAAGATCAAGCGGCTGGTCGGTTACATGCCCGACACGTTCGGCGCGTACGACAACATGCGGGTGCGGGAGTACCTGGACTTTTTCGGGGCCGCTTTCAAGATCCCCTGGCGCACGCGGAAACAGCGGATCGACGAGGTCCTGGAAACGACGGGGTCGGCTTACATGCAAGACCGGTTCGTGGAAACGCTCAGTCACGGGATGCAGCAACGGATCGCGATTGCCCGCACGCTGCTGCACGACCCCGAAGTGCTGATCCTGGACGAGCCGGCCAACGGCTTGGATCCCCACGCCCGGATCGAAATCCGCGACTTGCTGCTGCGGCTGGCGGCAATGGGCAAGACGCTGATCGTGACCAGCCATATCTTGCCGGAACTATCGCGGATTTGCGATCGGGTGGCGATCATCACGCGCGGCCGGCTGCGGGCGGCCGGAACGCTGGACGAGATCATGCGGCAGGTGCGGCACCAGCGCTTGATCGAAGTCCAGCTGTCGTCCCGCAGCCAGCTGGAGCCGGCGGTCCGCGTGTTGGGCGAGACGCTCGGCGAGGAGACGGCGGTCGTGACGTCCGAGGCGGAAACGATCGTGCGGTTCCAGACGGACCGCTCGGACGAGGATTTGGGCGAAGTGCTCAGCCGGCTGGTCGGTGCGGGCGTCCGCGTGGTGCAGTACCGCGCGGTCGTGTCGGACTTGGAAGACGCGTTCCTGACGGTGACGCGCGACGAGGCGGAGGCGGCGTAGGAGTTGTAGGTTGAGGCTCCGACCCGACCGATCGGGTCCGGTCGGGTCGGAGACTCAACCTGCTCTGGCAGCGTCCGGAAGGCAGTGGAAGACGTATGTGGAATCATCCGATCGTGCGACGCGAATTCCTGGGCACGCTCCGCCGCCGGCGGGCGGCCGCGGTGATCATCGCCACGGCCCTGGTCCTCTCGTCGCTGGTGCTGCTGGGTTGGCCGTCCGACGCGCAAGTGGACTTGAGCGGCGCCCCGGCCCGGAAGGTTTTTCGGCTGCTGGGTTACGGCCTGCTGGGCGCCTTGCTGCTGCTGACGCCAGCCTTCCCCGCCACGTCCATCGTCCGCGAAAAACAACGCGGCACGCTGGTCCTGCTGCTGAACTCGCTCCTGACGCCGTGTTCGATTTACGTCGGCAAGCTGGCCGGCAGTCTGGGCTTTGTGCTCCTGCTGCTGCTGACCAGCGTTCCCGCGGCCGCGGCCTGTCAGGCGATGGGCGGTGTTTCGCTGAGCGGCGATTTGCTTCCGCTGTACGCCGTCCTGGCCCTGGCCGCCGTCCAGTACACGGCGGGGGCGTTGTTGGTCAGCACGTACGTCCATTCGTCGGACGCCGCCTTGCGGTACGCTTACGGCGGCGTCCTGTTGCTGGCGGTTGTGACGCTGGGCCCGCACTATTTTTTCCAGGGCACGGGGGGCTGGAAAGCGGTGGGCGCGGAGCATCTGCGGTGCCTGTCGCCCATCCCGGCCGTGATGCAGTTGATGGGGCACAGCGGCGTCGGCGCCAAAGGACTCGCGGCGGACGAGCACGTGATCTCGCGTTGCGTCTGGTACGGACTCGCGGCCACGGGACTGTTCGCGGGCCTGACGCTCGCCCGGCTGAATCACTCCCTGTTCGACCGGGCTCATTCCCAGGGCTTGATCACCGACGAGCGATCCTGGCTGGTCCGCGCGATTCGCCGCCTGTTTTTTGTCGTCGACCCGCAGCGCCGCAAGCTGACGATCGCCCCGCTGGTCAATCCCGTGATGGTCAAGGAATTCCGCTGCCGCCGCTTTGGGCGGATGCACTGGATGCTGCGCGTGGCGGCCCTCAGCACGCTGGCATCGCTGGGACTGACGTACGTGGCCAGCCTGGGCACGCTGGACTGGGGACCGGAGACGATTGGCGGCCTGATGGTGCTGCTGCAGGGGGCGTTGATCCTGCTGTTGGCCCCTGCGCTCACTGCCGGCCTGATCAGCTCCGAAATCGAGAGCGGCGGCTGGCAGCTGTTGCAGATGACGCCCTTGTCGGCTCCCAAAATCCTGCTTGGCAAGCTGGCCAGCGTGGTCTGGCCGATCCTGTTGATCTTGATTTCCACGCTGCCGGGTTACGTGGTCATGGTCTACATCGAGCCGGCGATGTGGCTGCAGATTCGCCAGGTCTTGATCTGCCTGACGTTGACAGCCGTGTTCTCGATCACGCTCAGTCTGGCCTGCAGCAGCTTGCTGAGCCGCACGGCCACCGCCACGGCCACGGCGTACGGGGCTCTGGCGGCCGTCTGCGGAGGCCCGCTGCTGGTCTGGCTATTGCGGGACGCGCCCTTCGGGCATGGCACGGTGACCTGGGCCCTGACGATCAACCCGATCGCCGCCGCCCTGGCCGTGATCCGCACGCCGGGATTCGCTCCGTATCCGTTGATTCCCAACAGCTGGTGGTGCGCCTCGTTCGCCTCCGCCGTGTTCCTCGCCATCGTCCTCCTGCAAACCCATCGGCTCACGCGGCCCCAATGAGCATGCATTCTTGCCTGACTCCCGCTGTCTCCATCGTAGCCCTCTCGCTCCGCGAGAGGAAAACATGTCATCTCGCGGGCCGGCGGCGGGGTGCATTTCATCTCGCGGAGCGAGATGTCTGCGGTGGCGTTTTTCGCGCCGCCGTCGCCTGCCTGGTCATCCTGTCGCTGGCCGCCGTCTGCTGCGGGCAATCGCGGAAGCCGTTGGATTTCGTGATGTTTGCCGATCCCCGCCTCGACTTGCCGCCGGACGAGATGCGGTTTCAGCCGGAGTTACTGCCGCTGTGGCTGGCCGCGCTCGACTCGCCCGAAGCCGATCTGCGGCAGCAGGCCGCGCGGGCCCTGGCTCGGGCGCACGCTCATGGCATGCCGGGACTGGACGCCGCGATTGGACCGCTGACCCGGAACTTGCAGGAAAGCGACCGGCAGATCGTGCGTTTGACGGCCGCCCAGGCGCTGGTGGCAATGGACGCCCGTCCGTTGGCTTCCGCGTTGTTCAACCGCGGCCAGACAGACGGCTTGGACATGGCCCAGCTGGTCGAACCAGCGCTGGCTCGCTGGCATTTTCAGCCGGCCATCGACCTGTGGCGCCGCCGACTGCAGGACGATGGCGTCGACCGGCAAAGGCGGCTGTTAGCGATCCGCGGGTTGGCCCAAGTCCGCGATCAGCCGGCGGCCGATCCGCTGCTGAAGATTGCCATCGCGGATTCCGAGCCAGCGGACATGCGGCTGGCTGCCGCCGTAGCCGTGGCACGCGTCTGCCGCAGCGGCTTGGAAGACGCTGCGCGCCGCTTGCGGTCCAAGCCGACAGCCGGCGTCGCTGATCGGCTGGTCGCCGTCCGCTTGCTCCGCGAACACGATTCCGCCGCAGCCCGATCGCTGCTGCTGGAAATGGTCCAGGACGAGGATTCCAGCGTCGTTGCCGGCGCGTTTGAGACGTTGCTGGCCTTGGAGCCGGCGCGGATCGTTTCGCTGGCTCGGGCGGCAATCGCTCGCGGCGACGCCAACGTCCGGAGCCTGGTCGCGCTCGCTCTGGCTACGTGTCCGTCCGCCGACAATCTGGCGGTCTTGGCCGACCTGTTGGCGGATCCCATTCCGAACCTGCGTGAGCAAGCCCGGCAGTCTTTGGAGAAGCTGGCCCAGTCGCCGGATTGGCGGCCGGAGGTGCTCCGGCAGGGCGAACGCCTGCTGCAGAGTGAACGTTGGGCGGCGTTGGAGCAGTCCGTCGTCCTGCTGGGGACCTTGAACCATCCTCCGGCCGCGGACCGTTTTGTCGCGTTGTTGGAGCATCCGCGTGCGGAAGTCTACGTCGCGGCTGCCTGGGGCCTGCGGCGGCTGGGCCTTGCCCGCACCCTGGCCCCTGCCCTGGACGCCGCTCGCCGGCGCAGCGCGAACCGCCAGGAATCATCCGGCGGACCGGGGAGACCCAATCTGGATTACCAATTGGCCCATCTGTTCGAGTTTTTTGGCCAGCAGAAATATGCGGCTGCCGAGCCCTTCCTGCGCACGTTCATCCCCAAGGATTTGTCGATTCCGCAAGCCCGTTCTGCGGCCATTTGGGCCTTGGGTCACTGTCACGAAAACCGGCCCGTAGCGGAGCTCGTAACCGCCCTGCAGGCGCGTCTGAACGACGTCGACACCCTCATGCCGGAGGACGAACTTATCCGCCGCTTCTCCGCGGTCACCCTGGGTCGCATGAAGGCCGCCGACGCCTTACGGACCCTGGAGGCCTACAACGAGCCGGCCGGAATCGTCTCGCCCGTGGGCTATGCCTGTGCCTGGAGCCTCGAACGGCTCACCGGGCAACCCATCCCCGCCCGTCCCGTCCCCGTCAAGTACCACCTGAACTTCTTCCTCGAACCCTGGGCAGACAGCCGCTGACAGCAATCCCGTGTCGCCCCCCAGACGATGCCTTTTTCAAAAGGGGCCACCCGTATTTCTCTGATCGCCGTGGTCGATTTCTGGTGCGCCTACGACGACGGTTGAAAGTCGGGGTCGCCATACCAGGCTTTCACGATACGACGACCTTTGACTTTTTTCAGGCGCGGATCCGTTGGGCGTCGCCGCAGCCGTGTCGAGAAAAAGTAGAATGTCTTTTTTGTTTTTGCTTGGGAGACGGCGGGAAAACGGCCGCCACAGCATCTCGTGCGACTGGCCAATCGTCGCCCTGCCCACGCGGGGCAGGAGGAGGCCGCACGTAAGCATCGCTCGAACAACAACGGCCTCAACAGTTCGGCAAATAAGCTCCCAGATCTTTCAGCCGCCGCTGCAGTTCGGTCACCGGGAAGCCGCGTGTATCGCAGCCCTTCGCGGCACAGATGGCGGCGGCCACTCCGATGGCCTGCCCCGTGATGAAACAGCCGGGCATGACGCGGATCGAACTCTGCATATACCGGTCGGTGCTGACGCAACGGCCGGCTGCCAGCACGTTGGTCAGCTTCTGAGGCACGAGGCAACGGTACGGGACGCCGTAGCTTTCGCCTTTTGCATACCGCAGATTTCGGAAATCCTCCGCGTACCGCTGGTAGCTGGCCAGGTCCGGCTTGGCGGCGTGGATGTCCACCGCGTAGTTGTAGCGGCCGATCTCGTCAGGGAAGACGGCCCGCGACTTGAAGTCCTCCAGATTCAGTACATAGTCGCCCACGATTCGCCGGCTCTCGCGGCATCCGAGCTGTGAGGCCGTCGCCACGAGTTCCATCTGCTCGAAGCCCTTGAGGTACTTTTTGTAATAGCGTTCGTACTCCGGCAGCGACTTGCGGGCCCACAGCAGGGCGCGCGTGAGGGACCGTTCGTCCGTCGAGTCGAGTCCGAACGTATGTCCGAGGTTGCCGCCGCCGGTGTGCTCGCCGATGCGGAACATGCCCGGCAGGTGTTTGTCCTCGAACGTGAACACCTTGTCGCGGAAGGCGTCCTCCAGGCGGCTCTCGTCGCTCGCTCGCCCGCCCTCATGAACCTTGGACCAATCGATGTCGGCCCACAGGCTGCACAGCGTGCCGGCCATCATGTTCCCGTGCTCGTCGCCCTTCTCGCACGGAGCCCCGGCCCAAGCCGCCAGGTCGCCGTCGCCCGTGCAATCGAGGAACACACGGGCCTTGACGGCGAACAGCCCGCTCTTGCCGGCCAAGACGACCGACGACACCCGCTCGGCGTCCGATTCGACGGCAACCATGTCGGTGTGGAACGTGAAGTCCACCTTGGCCTCTTGGAGCAACTCGTCGTACAGGCGTTTGAGCACTTCCGCCCGGATCGTCACATTGCTGCCCGGTCCGTTGCCGCCGCTGGCCGCCAACCGCCGTTGAATTTCTTCGCCAATCCCGCCGGCCAGGTTGCGAATCCCGTCGCTGAAGGGCATGAACAGGGGCAACATGCCGGCGGTGCCCATGCCGCCCAAGCACGTATTCCTCTCGGCAAGAAACACACGGACGCCTTGGCGAGCCGCCGCCACGGCCGCTGCTACACCGGCTGGCCCGCCGCCGGCGACGAACACGTCGACCTCATGACGGACCGCGAGACGCCGTTGGAAGACGACTTCGCCCGCCGGCAACTCATCAGCCTGCCCCGCCCCGGCGATCGAACCAAACCCGCCCAACGCCGCGGCAGCTGCCGAGCCTTTCAGGAATTCTCTGCGATTCGACGACACGGTGCTCCTCCTGCGTTGGATCCATGTTTTCTGAATGATCACTCGCCGTTCCAGCTTGACAGCCCACTGGTCGCTTCGGCTTGTTATAGTCGCGTCGAGCGGCGACGTCCATGTCAGCTGCAGTGACAGTAAATCCGCTCCTTCCAGTTCAACCCGCCGACGATCTCCGGGATTTCCGCGTGGCGCAATGCATCAATCGACGGTCTTGACGACAAGACGAGGGACAACGAAACTCACAGCAGGACAAAGAGTGTTCCGGCAGCCGGTTTCGCGAGAATTCTGCAGACGGAGCGATTACTTTGCCTTGTGAGTTCCTTCCGTTCTTTTCCTCTTAGAGCTTTCGCGTGCCATGCCTCGATCCGTTCTCGTTTTGCTTGTGTTGATGTCGGTTTCGGTCGCCGTGGGCCAAACGGCTCGAAGTCCTGACCGGTCACCGCGAGAGCCTTACGAGCACCAGGTGGCCCAGAACGCGGCTCGCCTCAAGTCCGATTCGTCTACCGTCCGCGCGCGGGCGGCCGAGGCGCTGGGGTTTTTGCGGGCCTACGCTGCCGAGGCGGCGTTGATCGAGCGGCTTCGGGACGACCGTTCGGCTTCGGTGCGCTGCAAGGCGGCGTTGTCGCTCGGCTGGTGCGGAGGACGCAAAGCCGTACCTCCGCTGCTGGCCGCCTTGGACGACCGCGACTGGCAGACCGCCCAGGCGGCCCACGTCGCGCTGACGAACTTGACCGGCATGGAGTTCCCTTTCGACGCCGCGGGGCCGAGCGACAAACGGACGTCCCAGGCTCGGCGCTGGCGCGATTGGTGGGCTGCGGTTTCTCCCGATCAGCCGCCCGGCGACGTGCTCGACCTGCTCGGGGGCGATGAAGTGCTGGCCCGCCCCGTGGTTTTGCCCGCGGCTCGGCCCGACAGCCCGACGCTGGGCAAACCCGTCACCGCCTCGACCACGTACCGAGGCCCGCCCGGCGTGCTCACTGACGGCTACGTCGGTCCGCTGTATTGGCAGACCAAATTTGTTGATCCGCCCCAATCGTGTACCGTAGACCTCGGCCAGCCGGTCGACGTGCATCGCGTGATCGTTCATCAATACGGTCCGCAGTTCGTCATGACCAGCTACGAAGTCGCCGTCAGCCTGGACGGACAGTCCTTTGATGCGGTCGAACGCCGGGACGGCGAAAGTTCGGTCACCCTGGTTGTTGACTTCCCGAAACGTGAGGTGCGATTTATCCGCATCACCAGCTTTGGCTCCAAAAACCCCACCTACCCGACCACGTTCTTCGAGATCGAGATCAATCGGCAGACGGCAGTCCAGCGGTCGCCCGAGCAGAGCACGGCGTCACGTGAACAAGAGCTCAAGGCATGGCGGGAGGAGCGAGGACTCCGCGCGCTGGGCGCGCTGGGAGGCCGCGGAGCAACCGCTGCGGTGCTGGCGGTGTTGGGGCCGGATCCGTCCACGGCACCGCACTACCGTCCCACGGTCCGGACAGGCATCCGAGCGCTCGGACGGCTGGGCGACGAACGAGGCTTCCAATACCTGGTCGCGTTGCTAAAGAATCCCTTCTGGGCTCGGGCGGCAGCCGAGGCGTTGGGCGATTTCGGCGGCGCGCGGGCGGTTTCCGCTTTGATCGAGGCTTACCCGCAGTACGCCAAGGATCTCCAGGCACAGGATCCTCCGGCCGTGCCGCGTGACGATAAGATGGGTTTTCCCAGCGAAGACCGGATGTTGGAGACGCCTTATTGGATCATCTACTCGATGTGCCGGCTGCCGCTGGACCGCGACGCGGACCGGGCCGCACTCCGCAAGATCGCGCCGCAGATCATGGCCAACCTGCCGGGCGACCACGATACGTTCTTCCTGTACGAGCCGGAAGTCGCGCATCTGCTCACGCGCCACCTGATGGAACTCGCGGGGTTCAGGCAGGAAGCGGCGGAACAGGCCTTCGAGCAACTGGGCCAGAAGCGGCGCGTGCCGGCGCCCGCTGGCGAACTGGCCTGGTCGCGGCTTCCCGCCTATTGGATTTCCAGCTGGCTGCCATGTGTCTGTACCGAGCGCGAGGACCTGCCGCGCCTGCTGGCCTTGCTCGATCATCCCGAAGGCTGGGTCCGGCTGAACGCCGCCAAAACGATCGCCTGGCTGGGCGATCCGGCGGCGGTCGAGCCGCTGGCCGCGAAGCTGGCCGGAGCCAAAGCCGAAGCCGACTACGGATACAGCGGCACGTTCAAGGACGAAGAGTACAACGACCCTGCGCCGCGCTGGCGCGAGGGGCTCATTCGGGCGCTGGGGCTGCTGGGCGCCCACGATCATACCGAGTTGCTGGCGAGCATCCTGAACGATGAGCGTTCGGTGGCCGAGATCCGCTTGGCCGCGGCGCAGGCACTGGCCGATTTGGGAAACGAGCGCGCACTGGCGGCGCTGCATCGGGCGGCCACGGAGCATCCCATCTACTGCGTGCGGCACGCCGCGCGGGACGCTTTGCAAGAACGGGGCATCGCAGTCGACGCCCCGAAAAACAAAGCGTCAGAGTCTGCAGGGACGGCGGCGGAAACAGCGTGCCCGGACATCACGCCGGCAGAAAGCACGGCCGGACTGGAAGACGTCCCCGCGCTGGTCTTTATCAAAGGCTCCAACGACATCCCCAATACCAAGGGCACGGTCGAACAGGCCGACCGGTGGCGGCAAACGTATGCGGTCACCGACTCGGGCCCCGCCTACCGTCCGGGACGAAATCTGTATTTGTTGAAGCCGCCGCGCCCCGACGGGACAATAACGCCCCTTACGCGTTTCCCGGACGGATACGTCGCCGAACCGGAACTGTCCTGGGACGCCACGCACGTGATCTTCTCCTATCGGGGCCAAGCAGATCCCTGGTGGCAGATCTACCGGGTAAACCTCGACGGTTCGGGGCTGAAACAACTGACCTCCGGCCCCTATCATCACGTCGGCCCGGCTTATCTGCCCGACGGGCGGATCGTGTTGGCGACCAGCCGCAGTGGAATCCGGGACGAGTACCACGGCTACCCTTGCACGGCCCTGTCCGTGATGAACGCCGACGGCAGCGGCCTGCAGTTCCTCGCGACGAACATCGGGCGGGACAACGAACCCGCCGTGCTGCATGACGGACGCGTGGCGTTCAGCCGCCTGGAGGTCTTCTATTCGCGCAACAAGACGGAACTGACGCTCCACGCCGCGCATCTCGACGGCACGCTCGACGCGGTCCTGTACGGGCCCGAACGGCGGCCGTTCTGGCGCAACCTGGACCACGGTCCCCGCACACCGGCCGACGGCCAGGAAGCGCCGCTCACGCACCGCGTGCTGCGGATGACTCAGCCACAGCCGATGCCGGACGGCCGGAACATGGTCGTGGTGACTCAAGGCGGGCTCGCCCTCGTCGGCACGGCGCGGGACCGCGAGCAGATCATCACGCCGGACAACAAGACCCGCGCTTATACGACGCCCATGCCGTTGCCGGATGGCACGATCCTGTGCGCTTCGACCGAGAAGGTGGAAGAGCGCGAAAAGGTGGACCTGGGGCTCTACCTTTTTGACCCGGCGACCCAATCGCTGGAGCTGATCTACAACGATCCAGCCGCCGCCGATTTTGAGCCTCGTCCGGTGCTCCGCCGTGCGGTGCCGCAGCTGCGGCCGGAGAGGGCCGAGCCCGGCGCCTACAGCGGGCATTTCTTGTGTACCTCGGTGTACGCCACGCAGGAGCGGCACGTGCCCCAGCGGGGCCGGTTGGTGCGGCTGATCGAAGGCCTGCCCGCGCCCGCCCGGCACAGCACCCACACCAATCCCTGGCCGGTTTGGAAGAACCACGGAGGCACGTTTGCCCGGGTGCTGGGTATGGCCCCCCTGGCCGCTGACGGCTCGTTTTACGTCGAGGCCCCGGCGGACCGGCTGATGCACTTCCAGGTGCTGGACAGCGACCGCCGCGTAGTGGGCAATCAAAAGACGTGGATCTACCCGCGTCCGGGCGAGACCAAGGGCTGCATCGGCTGTCACGAGAACCCCCACACCACCACGCGCGGCAACGATCCGCTCGCCTCCCACTATCGCCCGCTGAGCTTTCTGCCCGACGGCAACGAGTTCACCTACCGGGCCAAGGCATGGTTCAAGGGCCACCTGCCGGATGAAATCGAAGAACGCACGCGAACCGTCCGCGCCGTCAACCTGCTGGGGCGGCAGTGAGCGTTGGGGGCCTCGCGAGAAAAAGGACGACGGGGGCTTGCAGAACGACTCCAAGAACGACTTCACCAGAGTGTCGTTCTCCGTCACTTCCGAACGCAGCAGGCTTCTTGGGCTTCTTGGGGCCTGGGGGCTTCTTGGGGCCGGGGCTTGACTTTCAACTTTTCCGGGGGACGTTTGACGGTTTTCCAGGCGGCAATCATTCAAGGCCTGACCTTTGCTGTGCATGATTGGCGCAGTTTGCAGACAAGCAGCAAGAACTCAAGGCCTGACCCTATGCCACTGACCCCATGCCACTCGTCTGGTTCTGAACACCGTACCATGTCGGCGAGCAGGCTGGTGACATGGCGAATGGGTTCGATCCCTTCTGCTTGCTCGTGAACGCCGCTCGGTTTAGCATGTTGTCGGCGGCCGACCGTTGCGGGGCGCCGGGGGGCGTAAGCGTCTTTACCGCGCAGGAGGAATAACGATGAGGTGTTGTCGACGCGCGTTTTTGCCGGTGTTTGCCGGTTTGATCTTGGGGACGTTGTCCGTGCAGGCGGTTGAGTTGACCGGGTTGCGGACTCCGCAGACGGTGCTGCAGGAGCGGATGCGGGCGCGCAGCGATTGTCTGGTCTGGTACGATTTCGGCAAGGTGCCGGAGGGATTGACTTTCCCGCCGGCTCCGGAACAGGACTCGCTGGCGGAGACCGTCGGTGTTCTCGACGGGCAGCGCGCGACCCGAATCTTCCACGGACGATTGAAGGGCGAGGTTTTCGATTTTCCCCAGACCGGCTTCACGCTCTGCTGCTGGCTCAAAGTCAATACGCTGGAGCATGTCGATCGCGACGGGTACAAACGCACGACAGGCGGTGTAATGGCCTCCGGCAGCGGTTATTACAACGGCTGGCGGTTGCTCGTGTCCCCTGACAACGCGACGCTGACCTTCGCTCTTGGACATCCGGAGGGCAGCCGCAACGTCAGCAGCTCGGGGTTCTTCACCGTTGGACAATGGCACCATCTGGCTGTGACCTGGAATCAAGAGAGTTTAGCGCTGTGGATCGACGGGAGCTTGCGCGCGGAGAGCAGAAACGAGATCGGCTATACCCCTGCAACCACGTTGAAGTACTTCCGCATAGGCGAATGCAGCGAAGGCACCGGAGTTCTCGATTTCGAGATCGCTGATCTGGGTTTCTTCAGCACGGCCCTTCCCGGCATCATGTTCGAGGGCCTGGGGAATCCCGACGCCCTGCTGGCCCGGAGGCTGATGGAATTCTTGCAGGAAATGCCACTGCCTTCCGGGAACGGTTCTGCGGCCGTTGATGCCGGACAGGAACAGCGGTACCGCAAGTACTTCGAGCCTCTCTTGAGCCTCACCGAATGCGGGGATTCCTTGGCCTTCAGGCAAGCTCGCTCGTACGCCCGTTTGTGCCTTGCCAAGAGCTTTCTGCGAAGCGGGATGGAAGAAGAGGCGAACGATGCCTTTCGGCAACTGGCGGTCGACGAGTCTGCCATGCTCGTGCATCGTGCCCGTGCGATGCTTGCCTTGGGCGACATGCGACGAGACAAACGGGAGTACGCCGCGGCACGCCGCGAGTACAGCCAGATGCAGGATTTTTTTGTGGCCCGGCACGAAGCGTTCCGCGTCGAAGCGATGTCCCGTCTTCGGGACATCGCAACACTGGTCGATGGCGAGCCGTTTCGGGATGAAAGGCGGCGGCGGATCGAACGGATCAACGGAGCCACGCCTTGGTTTCACGTATCGCCTGCCGGCGAAGATACAAATCCCGGTAGTGCCGAGCATCCGTTTCGGACCCTCGAACGCGCGCGCGACGCGATTCGGGAGCGGCGCACGAAGGAAACGCTCTCGGCCGGCGGTGTCGCCGTCGTTCTGCATGCCGGTGTGTATCCCCGTCTGAACGGAAGTTTTTCGCTGGCGGCCGAAGACTCGGGCACGGAGGCAGCACCGATCGTCTACTGCGCCGCCGCTGGCGAGGACGCCGTTGTCCGGGCGGGACAAGCCGTTAAGGACTTCGTGCCGCTCGCCGACAACGCGGCGGCGCGGCGCATTCCCGAAGCCGCACGCGGCCATGTTTTGCAGGCGGACCTCCGCGCCGCCGGCATCTCGGATTTCGGCAAGCTGCGGCCACGCGGCCGCGGTTACGGACAACTGGCCGGCATGGACGAACCCGCCCATCTGGAGCTGTTCTTCGGCGGCGTCCCCATGTCCCTGGCACGTTGGCCGAACGACACGCCGAAGATGAGTGAACGGTTTGCCCACGTGGAACTGGGCGAACAGGCAAGCGAGCGCGACAGCGGGCGGACGATCGTCAAGGACAGTGACATCTTCTACTACTCCGATCCGCGCCAGGACGCCTGGGCGGATGAACCCGATCCTTGGCTGTTCGGCTACTGGCAGCGGGCCTATTTTTCCTCGTACCGCAAGATCCTGCGCATCGATCCGGAGCGGAACCAGATCCAGGTGGACTGGAATCTGGCTCCCGCTGCCGTCCAACGAGCCGAAATGGTCCGGGGATCGGGATACCAGGGGATCAACCTGCTGTGCGAGCTCGACCGTCCCGGCGAGTGGTATCTGGACCGCGACACGGGCCTTCTGTACTTCTGGCCTCCTTCCTCGATCGGGGAGGGCGAGGCGATCGTTTCGATGCTGGAAGCTCCGATCATCGCCACCGACGGCGTGTCGAACGTCGTTTTCCGCGGGCTCACGCTGGAAGCCGGCCGTCAGCATGGCGCTGTCGTCAAGGAGGGAGAAAACGTGCTGCTGGCCGGTTGTGTCATCCGAAACATGGGACGCAAAGGCGTGATTGTTGAAGGGGGCCGCGGCCACGCGCTGATCGGCTGTGACCTGGCCCACCTGGGCGACGCGGGGGTAAAGCTGACGGGCGGCGACCTGCCGGCGCTGGGTTCGTCCGGGCATGTTGTGGAGAACTGCCACATTCACCACGTTGCCCGCTGGAACCGGGGCGCCTACCAGCCGGGTCTTGAAGTCGAAGGCGTAGGAACGCGCATGTCTCACTGCTTGATCCATGATGCACCGCACCAAGCCTTCCTGCTCAGTGGAAACGATCATCGGACCGAGTATTGCGAAATTCACGATGTGACCCACGAAGCGGGCGACGCCGGGGCCTGGTACATGTACGGCAGCGCGGGCGCGGCGCTTTCCGAGCGGGGTCAGGTCGTGCGCTACAATTCCTGGCATCACTTGCCGTACAACGAGACGTTCAAAGGCTTCCACTGTATTTGCCGCATGGGAGTGTACATCGACAACGTCAACGGCGGCGTGACGGTCTATGGCAACTTGTTCTCCCGCTGCGACGTGTCCAGCGGCACCGTGTTCTTCGGCGGCAGCGACGACATCGTGGAGAACAACGTGTTCCACCGCTGCTGGACCGGCGTCAATCTGCAGGACCGCTCTTGGGTGTACGCCAAGGGCTACAAGGGCCTCGACGCCTTTCTGGCGAAAATGAAAGTCAACGAGCCGCCTTGGAGCGTCCGCTATCCGCGTCTGACCACCATCAAGCCGCACACCGAGGATCTCACACTGCTCGTGCGCGGAAACGTGGTGGCCCGCAACATCGGATTGGACTGTGGCAAGTTCATTTCAGGGAACGCCACCACGCTGCGATACGCCCGCATCGAGCGGAATTGGGAGAAGGGCGATCCGGGATTCCAGAACGCCGATGAAGGGGATTTCCAACTGCGTCCCGATTCGCCCGTCTTCGCGGCCTGCTTCTTCGAACCGCTGCCGCTGGAGAAAATGGGCCTCTACCACGACGAGTTGCGCGCCTCCTGGCCGGTCCACCACGCCAGCGGAAATTACGAGACCTTGCCATGGGAGCCGGATTCCGTTGGCCGTTGAAGGTGACCGCAGAGCGTGGCACGGCGGGCTCGCGAACGGCGCCCGCGCGTTCCTGCGGGAGCACCGCTTCGACGGCTTCCTTGACGGTCATTCTTCTGGTCCGCGCGTGAACAGGGCCACGGTCTTGGCGGACGGCACAGTGCAGGTTTTCTGGCCGCGGGTCTCGACGAGATGGGGGAAATCGCCGGGGAAGAAGGCCTTCAACTGCGAGACCAAGACGCGATCCGAGTCGGCGACTTCCAGCATCGGACGTTCGCCCAATTGCCGGACGTTGCCGTACATGCAGTAGACGCGGACATCTTGCGAATCCGAGATGCGGCCAGGCGTATTGCCATCGCCGGCGTTGGGGCGTTGGATCGTACCCGCCTCGACCTTGAAGTAGTACACGCGCACGCGCTGGCAGTCCTTGAACTCCGACTGCGGATTCACGGTCACGCGTTCCACGTTCAGCGCGTACCAGGCGGTCGGATGCCGGATGCCGCTGAGGATCAAAGGCCGGCCCATGGCCATGACGCCGTAGAACCGGCCGCCGCCATTGCCAGAGATCCGGAAGGCGGCGCGGGTCAGCATCCACGTGCCGCGTCCCGAACGCCAGTCGACTCGCCCCTGCACGGACAGGAACGACAGGCCGGGCGCCGCCTGCGCATCGTCCACGGTTTCGAGCGCGAAAGCATCGGCTTCAGGCGACGGCCCCGGTTCGCCGCCGGGAGAACGCCTGCGGCCGGCGCCCAGGGAGGTAAAGGTCCGGTTCAGGCCGAACAAGTGCGTATGGGGCCGCAAGCGAAGCGTTCCGGAAAGCCGGTAGTCGCCGGGGGGCACGAAGATCTTGTCGTGCGCGGCGACGGCCTTCGCGAAGGCGGCCGTGTCGTCGGTGACCCCGTCGCCTTGGGCCCCAAATTCGCGGACGTTCACCGCGTCGGCGTCCTCGAACGACGGCCCCGACGTGTAGTGCCGGCTGCGGATCGCCTCGTTATCCGGTTCCGCCTCCGCGGGCGTCCACTTCACAATCTGGCCGGTTGACGTAACGCCGTTGATCAGGTTTGTGCCCTGGGCTGTGTGCGTCGAGTACCGGTCGATGTGCGTCCAGCGGCCGGGCGTAGGAACCTTCGGGCCGCCGCTGTGGACGCAATCGGCGCCCCGTACGAAGGCGTTTTCCAGAAAGACGTTCTCGGTCTTCTTCGTCCTGACGATGGTCCCGCCCGGCGGCAGCGAGATGACGCAGTCCACCATGCTGATGCCCGCGTAGCCGCGTTCCGTCGCCAAGTCGACGGCCGTGTCGCCAGCCGGTTCCAGTCGGCAGCCCACCAGCAGCGTCGGCACTTGCGAACCGCCCCTGGCGTAGCGAATCGCTGCCTTGGTCTGACCGCGGAAGACGCAAGCATTCAGTAAGGGGAACCGGCTGTCCGGCTCGATCACGATTCCGTACTGCCCGCCGATGACCTCGACGTTGTGCGTCCCGCCGCCCTGGCCGGGGCAGCAATTCAAGCCGGCGTAAGCCCCGTCGGCGTACACCGTGACGTCGTGCATCGTGGATCCTTGCGAGCCCGAGTGGCGAATCCCGATCGCTCCGGCGTGGCCGCGGACGTCGATATCGATCCCGCGGAAGAAATGATTGAACGAAATGTTCGCCTGCTCCTTGCCCCACACCGGCTCTTCCTTGCCCGGTGCGTCGAACCAGGTCTGGGCCCAGATCCAGACCGCGATCTTCGGCCGGGCCGGGTCGTCGAAGCCCCGCGCCTTGGCGGCCAACTTGAGGACCGGCCGTTTGCCCCGCGTCGAGCCCATCAGCACGATCGGCCGATGCACGGGCCAATAGTGCTGCGTCCCGCCGTCCACGTGCCGCGGCCGGTCGAGCTTGCTCACTTGCTGCTCGCAGGAAATGGTGTCGGAAATGAGGTAGGTGCCTTCCGGGAAAAAGCAGACCAATCCGCGGTTCCGCGCATCGTTGACCGCCCGCTGGACGGCCTGGGTCGAGTCCGCCCGCCCGGTCGGATCGGCCGCGTACGGGAACTTGGTCACATCCAGACAACCGAGTTGCAGCAACCGGTCGGCGGCAGCAACGTCGGAGGTCGCCTCGCCAGCCAACGCATGGACGGCACAGGCCGCCAGAGACGCGAGAAGCACTGCGACTTTCACGGCGTTTGTCCTTTCGGTTATTGCGCCGGTGACTTGGCTGCCGGCGACGACCAAGACCTGCAAATCGGGCTGTGCGTTTAACGGCTCCTGTAGGCTCCTCAGGTCGGCATCTGATTGCCGGTCGTGCTACGATTGTACGCGCGCGTTCGCCCGGTTCACAGGGCGCCGCGCAGGCTTTGGTTTGTAAGGAACATGCGCCACCGGGGTGATCGCCGAGCGTCTGACCCGGTTCCAGTGGGAGCGGGGCGAGAAGAAAGGGAACGGATTCTCGTTCGTGAATGAGGATGGCCATGTCGGACGCCCTTGTGACACAAGATTTCAAGGCTTGACCAAGTACTACGCTCGGCAGCGCACGGTCGACACGTTGGACTTGCGCATTCCGTGCGGCAGTATCGGCGGACTGCTCGGCCGCAACGGGGCGGGCAAGTCGACGACGATCAAGATGCTGCTGGGCCTGGTGCATCCCGATCGCGGCCGCATCGAGTTGTTGGGCGAGGACGCGGCGGCGTTGGCGCCGGCCAACTGCCCCATCTTCGCGTCCGTCTGGCCGGCCGGCCGATCACCGATTTGCCGCTCAAGCAACCGGCCTGGCACACGCTGCGTTTTACAGCGCCCACAGCAGAAGGCGAACACACGATCGGCCTGTCGTTCACCACCGACGACGACGACCCGCCCGCCGACCGCAATTTGCGAATTCAGTCGCTCACGATTCGGCCGGTTTCGGCGACGACCAGGCAGTGAACATCCAAGTTGGGTACGGTCACGGCCGTGCCATTTTCCGTCTTGGTCGCGGCCAGCGGGGTGTTGCCCGGGACGAGCAGGAATCGCTGCCAGATCGGATCGCGAAACGTCACGCGGATGTTGTGGAGCGGCAGGACCTCGCGGCGAAGATAAACCGATTCCCCGACCACGTTCTGGGACCGCCCCGTGGAGGACAGATCGTTCAGCAAATGCACGACCAGCCGCTCGCCTTGCGTGTGGGTCATGGCCTGCACCACGGTCGGCGCCTCGACCTCGACGGGCGGCCCAGCAGCGGCGGCTTCCCGGATCGCCAACTCGAGCAACCGGCCCAGGTACTCATGGCCGTAACGGAAGAAAGACCACGTGAGGTCGAAAGGCAGGTAGATCACCTGGCCCCGGCCGTACGTGGACTCGATCACGGCCGCGTGATCCGTCCGGACCACGGCCGGTCCGGCTGCGTCGGAGTGGGCGGTGAGCAGTCGCAACGGCGACGGGTTGCCCTCGGTCGGCTCGATCAAGAGCATGCGGCAATGCAGCGGCACGTGGCGAGTCAGCGCGTCTGCGGGCTGAGTCACGCCGCGCAGCGAAAGCGTTTGCAGGATCACCGGGTCGCAGCCCCAGCGGTGTGACTCCGCCAGGTGCAGGGAGGCGGTATGCACGAACGGCGAGCCCCAGCTGATACGCAGCCTCTGGTTGTCGAATTCGCCGGTCTCCTTGGCCTGGAAAACGTCCGCCAGCCCAAATGCATCGCGCTCTCGGCCGTGCTCGTCGTAGCCGGACGTGGCGTAGGTCGCGACCAGCCCTCCGCCGTCGCGCACGAAACGCCGCACGGTCTCCAATTCCTCGTCGGACATGGCGGCGCAGTTGGGCAACAGCAGGACCTTGTGGTCTTCCAGGTCGCCCCGCTCCAGTTGGCGATCGGTCACCAGGGACACCGGCAAATGACGTTCGATCAGTGCTTGATACGCGCCGTACACGCCCTTGACGTAACGCTCCTTGGCCTGATCCCGGCCGTACCACAGTTCCGTTTTCTCGGACATGACCAGCCCACACCAGGGCGCCAGCCGCGAGTTGCGAAGGTACGGCTCGCGCTCGGTGATGTCGGCCATGTAGGCCCGCAGCGTGTCCCGTCCGGGCACCGAGTGGGCCGGGACGGCGCCGTTGGTCATCATGGTCGCCACGCGAATCCGCGCCTCCAGCGGCCCGACGGGCATCCAGCCCGCCAGCGACGGCGCGCCCCACATCAAGGCCCGCTTGCCCCGGCACAGGCCGGCCAGGTGCCAATTCATAAAGTTGTGGCGGGCGGGAAACGCGAAGAACGAAGGATCGACCACGTCGTACCAGCCGGTCTCCTCCAGCAGGGCGTCCACGCTTTCAGCGACTCGAATCGAGTTGCGCGTGTTGTGCGCACTGCCGTAGGCCCAGGCGTTCCACGTGTTCACCACCAGCGCTGCCTCGGGATTGGCCGCCTTGATCGCCCGATTGAATTCCAGCAACGTCTGTTCGATGCTGCGGTATTTGAAGTCCACCCATTGCTGCCAAAGCAGGCTGTCGAAATCCTCCTTGACAGGCGGGTCCTGGCCGGTGAGCGCCCGGAACTTCGTCCGGCACGCCTCGCAATAGCATTCGTCCTTGCGTGTGTGGAACATGTCGAAGAAGATGCCGTCCACGCCGATCTCCTCGACCAGTTCGACGATCCGCTTCCGAACCAGGTCGCGGTAGGGCGTGTTGAAGCAGTAATAGGCGGTCGGCTTGCCGGCGCTGTTGCGGCATCGCCAGTCCGGATGCGTCTGGCCCAGGGCCGGCGTTTCCCGCTGGGCCCAGTAATACGGCACGTAGCGGATGCCGTGCTGGTGGCACAACTCCGTCACCTCGCGCGTGCCGTCGCGGTCGGGGGACATGTCTTCAAAGCTGCCGTTGCTGATCGGCCGGGGATCCACGCCGGCCCACTCGATGTCGTCCAGCAGCAACTCGGCCGCGTCGCCCCGAATGAAGCACGAGACGTGGACCCATTTCACTTTTGGCTGCTGGGTATAGTCGTACGCGACGCGCACCTGGTGCCATTGCCCGTCGCCGATGTGCGCGTCCGGGATCTGGACGCCCGTCCGCGGCGCGCCGGTATTTTCCCAGGGCTCGGCCGACATGGGGATCACGCCCAGCCAAAGGTTGGCCTTCTTCGCGCTGCGAACCTTGTACCAGTACGAGATCTCGCCTCCAAGCCGATCGAGCATCGCCCCCTGCCGGCCATCGCGCGGCGCCCAGCGGCGATTCAGATACGTGTACTGCCGGGCGGGGTCATGCACCAGTCGCAGGCAACGCGTGCCGGAGCGTGCGTCGGTCTCGCAAGCCTCTCCGCCGACGATTTCCCAATCGACCAGCGTGCCTCGCAGGGCGGGGGCGAGTTCCCCGTACTTGCTTTTCCAGCCCAGTCCAGGCCAGGACTCGCCGCTGTGAGCGCGAGAAAACATCATCTGGACACCGGCCGCGGCAAAATCGGCAATGACCTTCTCCGGCCAGTCTTGCACGCGCTTCGTATTAGGCAGGTCGGTGTAAGCGACGCGGGTGATCTCGAACAGCCACTGCGGCGCCGGCGGCGCATCGTCGGCGCAAACGGGTGCCGACGCCATCGCAGCGGTGAGCCCAAGGAGCAGCACGAGTACGAAAACGAGCCGGCAACTTTTCATGTTCGTATCCTCGCTGAGGACGCCTGGAAATCGAAGCCGCATGCGCGGCAATGCTTGACCGTGGGCGAAACGTCTGGGTGTAGAGGGAATCCGGGCAATCGTCATTGTGCAGAAGGCCGGTCAGGCTGCAACCGGTGTTTGACGCGCCATGAGAGTCGAGCCACAATGGCGGTCGAGAATCGAACCCGCTGCAGCCTCTTTCAGCGAGCCCTCTCATGCGCAAAACAATCCCCGCCGTCGTCGTGTTGACCTTCTGTCTCGCCCGGCTACCGCTGGCCGCGCAGGCTTCGCCCCTGGAGCCGTTCCAGCCGGATGAACACACGCTGCTCCTGTATCACTTCGACGAGGGGCAAGGGAGCGTGGCCAAGGACGCCAGCCGTCATGGCTGCGACGGCGAGGTCCGCGGCGCGCGATGGGAGGCCGGCAAGTTCGGCGGGGCGCTGGCGTTCGATGGCCAGGACGACTGCGTGTTTCGCGAGGTGACCGAAGCCATCGAGAATGTGAAAGCGATCACCGTCGAGTGCTGGTTCAAACAGGAGAACACCGAGGGACGGCAGTTCCTTGTCGGCAAGGACGTGACGTTCCATTTCGATCTGAGCGGCGGCAGCAGCACTTCGATCTCGCTGTACAACCAGGGCGGGGCCGTGGAGAACGCGGACGGCCTGCGGCATCAGCACCTGGGAACCGCGCTTGGGCCGCTCCGCTTCGGACGCTGGCACCATTTGGCCGTCACCTACGACGGCCGACAGTCGAGTTTCTTCCTGGACGGCGTGCTGAAAGGCCGCGTGCCGATGGCGAAGGATTTCCTGCTGGGCACGCGGTCGCGCGGCCTCTGGATTGGCTGCTATGTCGGCATGGACTTCTGGTACAGCGGCAAGATAGACGAGGTGCGCGTCTCCGACTGCGTCCGCTACGACCCCGAAGGAAAGCTTGCTGTGGGCGGCCGAGCGTTCGACATGCCGGCCAAGAAGGTCGTCCGGAAGTCCGTGCGGACTCCCAAGCATACGGGGGCTGCCAAGCTCCAACTCGTCTTCCAGAAATCGTTCGGCGGCAATGCGGCAGGCTGGGTCTACCTGAAGCCGCCGGGCCAACGGGCGGTGATCGTCGGCAACTTTCACTTGAACGATCTGGCCGAAGGGGCCGAGCAGGCAATCGAAGTGGACGTCTCCGACGAAGTGGTCGGCGACGGCACCTACGTCGTCGGCCTGGAGAATACCGCCGGCGGCTACTACCGCGTGATTCGCGCCTCGCTCACCGCCGGCGACAAGCCGCTGGCCACCTGGACCGGTACGGCCGCCTCGCGGCGCACCTTCCAGCCGCCAGTGCTCGTGCCGCTGCACGTCGGAAAGCCGGAGCCGGTGCAGGTAAGACCCTCGCGGATCCTCCTGCTGCCCGAGGCGATCGATCGGCTGGCGGGCGATCTCGAGATCGACCGCGACGACGCCAGCGAGCCCGTCGCTTTGTACGGCGAGGGCCTGGCCGAGTTCTGGCTGGACATCCCGCAAGAACAGACCTACCGTGTCTACCTGCGCTACGCCGCTCCGGGCCGGCAGCCGTGCGACATCGTCGTCGACGGCACCGACTTGAACGACTACAACATGTGCGCCCCGAACCGGACCGACAGCTCCCTGCTCCCCGACGCGCTCTGGGAGTACCAGGGTAGGACGACCTTGTCGCCGGGAGTCCACTGGATCCGGCTCCAGGACGTCCTGCCCGCGATCGTCGCCTTGCGACTGGAGCCGGTTTCCTCTGCCCCGCCGGTCACGGTTCCCTGGTCGCGATCCGCCGTGCCCGACGGTGAATTCCTGCGCCGGGCCGAGACTTGGCAAGCCGAGACTCTCTTCGGACAACCGAAAGACGCAACGGTCACGCTCGACAAAGCCCAGGACCCGTCGACGCTGCGACTGGCCGCCCAGTTTGCGAATACCAACCCGGCTGAGCTTTTCGGCGGCGACGCGGTCCGGCTTGCACACCGGGGCCAGTGGGACCTGGAGCCGTTCGGACGCCTGCGGTTCCGTTTCGAAGGCCAAGGATCCGGCCACGTGGTTTCGCTGTGGGCGGTCGATGTCAAGGGCATCGAAGTGCTCCTGTGGCGCACGCGCGACAAGACGGCCGAGCACCAGGAAGTGGCCGTGCCGATCTCCTTCGAAGGCAACAATGTCTTCGACCCAGGCCACGTGGTGGCGATGTGCCTGGAGTTGGACGAGGGGAACGTCCAGGTGGACCAGGTCAACCGATTTGCCGGCGCGATCGTCGGCCCGGTCTTCGATCGCCGCGACGCGCTCGTTGCGCCGGAAGGATACGCCGAAAAGGTCGCCGAGGCTCGTCGGGCGATGGCCGACGCGCTCAAGCAGTTCGGCGAGAAGGCGGAACCGCTGCGGGCCGCGGCCTTCCGGCCCTGGTCCCGGCCGGTCGTGTCCGAGGAGCATCCGCTGTTTGCCGGCGCCAAGCCCAAGCCGGTCACGCGCAAGACGCTAGGCGACGTGTTGCACATGACCGGCGCGCGGAGCATCGAGGAGCGGGTGCTCGATCAGTTCCACAAGCACTACGACTTCGGCGACGTGTGCTGGCCGCACATCGGCATCTGCCCTCAGCGGCCGTCCTTCCAGACGGACGAAGACTATCGGGCCGCGCTCGCGCAATTCGAGAAACGGCTGGAGGACGTCCGCGCCCGAGGCTTGTACCTGTTCGACATCTGGGGCTACGTGCCGTTCGACCCCCGCTTCCCTCATACGATCGCCCCCGATCATCACGAAATTCTCTTGCGTGTCTTCGGCGACCGCTTCCTAGGCTACGACAACGGCGAGCAGGACGGCCGCTACATCGGCAGCCATGCAGGCCGCGGCACGGCCACCAACCGCAAGCAAGGCTGGGAGGACTTTGTCAAGTGGGACGAGCACGTCTGTGGCGACAGCATGAACTACATGAACGCCACCGGCTCGTTGAACTTCTCGCACTACTACGGCGAGCGCAACGCCCGCCTGTTGGGCCTGGAAACGGCCCAGGGACTGCCCAGCGACACGCTCCTGTTCGCCTTCCTCCGCGGAGCCGGGAAGCAGTACGGCCGGCTCACCTATCAAGCCTCGTCGATCTGGAACCGTTTCGGGTACAACATGTACCAGGACCGCAAGACGACAGGGAGCGGCGGCAATGCCGGCTACGGGTTCGGGCCCAACAAGGGCTGTTCGCGAAGCCTTCACAAGCGGCTCTTCTTCTGCGGCTATCTGGACGGGCACAGCATCTTCGGCACCGAGACCTCGCAGTTCACGGGCGACGAGGTGGCCGAGGGCGTGCCCGAGTTGAGTCCCCTGGGACGTCAGCACTTGGAACTGCACGAGTGGGTCCAGAAGCATCCCGAGCGCGGTGTGCTGGCGACGCCCGTGGCCCTGATGCTCGATTTCTACAACGGCTGGAACATGCCTCGGCATCTGTACCGCGGCGACCGCTACAAAATCTGGGGCAAGTTCCCGTACGAAAAGGGCGACTACCTGATCGACAACATGTTCCGCATGATCTGGCCGGGCTACGAAGACGCTAGCTACCTGCGTAACGAACGCGGCTTCATCACGCCTACGCCGTTCGGCGATATTTTCGATGTGATCACCAGCCGCTGCCCTGCGGATGTACTGAAGCAGTACTCGGCCGTGATGCTCCTGGGCGACGTCGAGATGACGCCCGATGTCGTCCAACGGCTTTCCGCCTACGTCCAGACAGGCGGCGACCTGGTCACCGACGCCCGCCATGCCAGGACGTTTCCGGCCGAGCTGACCGGGGTCCGATTCGGTCCCGAGGCGAAGGGCTGCTTATCGCACGTGCTCTCTTGCGGGGAGACGTTCCAGGAGCAACCGTACGGCTACACCGTAGTATCGCCGGCCGGGGCGCGCGTGCTGGTCATCAACGAGCAGGGCCATCCGCTGGTGACCGTCCACCAGGCCAGCCAGGGACGTGTGATCGTCGGAGCAGCCGACTACTGGATGAGCGACACCCTGGCGTACGCGGTTCCCGATATCGTCAACCTGGAGCCGCCCTACCAACTTCTCCGTGGCGTACAGTCCCTGCTGGCCAGCTACTTCGACTCGTTCAACCCCGTCCAACTCGATCCGCCCGGCCTGAACGTCCACACGTGCTGCTACGACGGCGACCCCAAACGCCTCCTGGTGGGCCTGATCAACAACGACTTGTTCGCCGCCTGGCACGGAAGCATTCGCGTCCGACTCGGCGAGGCGGCCTCGGCCACCGAGCTTTGGAAAGACAGGACGCTCAAGATCGGCGACCGCATCGAACTGGAGGTCCCCGCCGGGGACGTGGCGATTCTGGAGATCCGGCTGGAGTAAGAGCCTTGACTTGCCGTTGCGGTGGTCTCTTCGTCGAGGCAGACAGGACCGCAGAGGGATGATCGGAAATGATCGATGCCACGAACAATCGGTGCCTGGGTTTCCTGGTTTACATTCTGGTCCTGGGGTAAAATCCAATCCAGCAGGACAGACGTCAACCTGGGCAGTTGCGGAGTTTGGATAGGGAGCCGTTGTCGACGAACCGGAACGGGTTGAGTCGCCAGACTTCGTGCTGACTCAACTGGACGTGAAGCCGGACACTCATTGTCGCTGGACAAACAAGGCGGCAAGTGGTTCCTACAACCGCCCGCGCGGTCGCAACGCGGCGAAACCCGCTCCAAGGACGTTAGGCCCTCGTCCGCGCAAGCTCGGCCGGAACCGCTTTTGGCTTCGAGTCACGATTTGAATTGGGACGAGCTTGACGACGCGCCTGTGCCGTTGAAACCCGTGGAACAAATCAGCGTACGAATGGGTGAACCTACAGACGTGCGTCCCCTTTAGCCTGCTTGCTTGGGCCGTTTGGTTGGGGCCCGTTGGACTCCGGGGGCCACCTCAGTGGTCTTGGGGCGGCGGCGCGGCGTCCGGTTGTGCCGCGGGTCCGCCGCCGTGGAGTTCCACGAAGACCACTTCCCCCGGCTTTAGCTCGGCGGAAAAACGCACCGGCAGAGGCCGGCCATGCCACAGCGGCCGGAACGCGTCGCCCTCGGCGGACCGCCACACCTGGCCGTCGTATGACGGTCTGGCCGGCGAGTTGCGGGTGTCGAGGTCCAGCGCAAGTGGCTGCGGCGTCTCGGCGATGTTTACAAACAGGTGGCCGATCTGGCCGTCCGGTGACTCCCAGGAACTGGTCAGGATGGCCGGCGTCGGCACGGATTCCTTGACCCAATCGGTTCCTCGGCGCACAGAGATCGTGACATCCTCCTGGGGGACCGTCAATTCGTAGGGGTGCAACATCTTGCCGAGCATCAGGAAGTCCTTTGCGCGGGTCTTCAACAGGCGGCAGTGATTCCGGATCATCGCGATCTGGTCCGGGTGCGCGTCGAACATGCTCTGCGGCGAAGACCAGACGGCGCCGCCCGGCGTGCGCCCGGCAACCAGGTTCATCGCGTGACACCGCACATTCCAGCGACTGTTGGCCTCGCTCAAACCGGCGCTGTCGCCGCCATAACCGATGGCGTACTCGTGGTAGAGGTAGGAGAACAACGGAATGCCGACCGCGCCGGGGTAGCCGCGGTACCAGCGTTTTGCGTAGTAATCACGAACGTGGAAGCCGTCCAGATGCGGAATCAACTGCTCGTGCGGTTCCTCGTGAAACAATACGAAGTCGGGCGACAACTGCTTGCTGTGGCGGCGCATTGCGTCGAGCAAATTCCAGAACGCGCGGCTTTGGTACAGCCCTTCGCCCGGCACGTGGCCGTGCCCGGCGGACCAGCAAACGCCGCCTGCGCCGTTGACCGTCTGGTCCATTTGCAGCACGTCGACGCCCAATGCATGCGCCCGATCGATCACGCCGCGGAAGAACTCGGCGGTCTGCGGAGCGGCCGGGCAGAACTGGTACGAATGCCGCCGCCACGGGCCGCTCGGGTTGGATTCGTCGAGCGCGTACTCCTGCGGCTGGCCGGATTTCTGGTCGATGACGTAGGAGGAAAAGTACCGCTCGGCGGCGGGAATCTTGCCGCCGTCGCGTCCCTCGTTCCAGAAGGTGTAGAACATGCCGGAGAGGAAGAAAAAGGGACGGATCCCGTCCTGGCGAAGCTGCCGAATGACCGGCCGCGCGCCCTCCTCATCGAAGATCGGGAAATAGTCGCCGGCCGTCCAGCGACGGTGGTTCTCCCAGCCTGCGAGCATGGCAACGACCGGCCCGTCGATCTTGTCGTACCAAGCGTGGAGATGCTCGCGAAGCTTGGGGTAGTAGGAGCCCGAACAGGTCCGCGAGGGGCCGTACGTACGGACGGCGCAAACGTGCACGTCCGGGCCTTCCTTCCACCACGCCGGGATGTCGTCTCTGTGGGCAAGGGGCTTCACGCACCAAGGCTGCCGCACTGCCCATTGCTTGTATTGATCGGCCGTGTCGCACCAGCGACCTTGGGTCACACCCACCGCCACGGGGTATGGGCTTTCCCATCCACCATCGTGACTGCTTCCGTCGTCGGGCACCGCGGTGAACTCGTGCCAGCACAGAAAGCCTTCGGCGCGTTTCGACACGCCCAGCGACATCGGGTGGCCGGCCGTGTCGCGGCTCGCCATGGACAGGCCCGCCGACCGGTCCTGGTAGGCCAGGAACTGCGCCGAGAGATTTCCCGGGTACTGCAGCGTCACGCCGAAGCCGTCGCGCCAGTTCTTGGCCGGGTTTTCGATCAGCGTGCCAGGCAGCGCGGGCAGCACCAAGTAATCGTCGTCACTCTCGCCGATGGCCGGCACGGCCAGCAACTGCGGGAAGCGGACCGCCTTGACCCGCCAGCCGGCCGGATGCCCTACGCGGATGTTCCAGAACGTCAACGGGTCCTGCTGGTCGCAGAACGCCGCCACTTCGACGCTCAGGCCGGGCACCGCAAAGTCGCCGTACTTGATGGCGATCTCGTTCGTCGCGCCGTTCTTCTTCGCAGCCACGTCCGACGTGCCTGCCGTCGCGCTGTCGACCGCCGTCACGCCGCCGTCCGGCTTGGCCAGCGTGATCGAAAAGAGACTCTTGGAAACCGGGGAGGCAACCAGAACCCGGCCGCTGGCCTGATGCACGAGCCGTCCGATAAACGGCGCGGGTGCCCGCTCGATCTCCAAACGCAGCACCCCGTTCTCCAACGCAACAGGTTCCGCGGCACGGATCATCCTCGTGGCCAAGGGAAGGATGAAATACGCAATGGCCAGCAGGATTCCTGGGGCTTTCATCTTTGGCGTTCCCTTCCGATCCAGAGGCGATGTTCCTTCGTTTGTGTTGCGCTGAACTGCTGGGATTCAAACCGCCTGGCATGACGGCGCCGATGCACGATGTCCCGGTCCGCGGCTCAATATACATCTCGGCACGGTCCCCCGCAAACCGAAAGGTAAAAGCGGGACAGGTTCGCTTATTGACGGCGGACCATCAGTTTGGTAGGCTTGGTGCCATGCCGAGATCTGCGCGAGTCGCTCCCGGAGGGATGGTGTTCCACGTTCTCAACCGTGGCGTGGGCCGTATGCGACTCTTCGATAAGGAAGGCGATTACGAAGCGTTTGAACGGATTGTCGAGGAGACGCAGGAAACCCGGCCGATGCGGATCTGCGCCTATTGTCTGATGCCCAATCATTGGCACTTCGTATTGTGGCCAGAGCATGACGGCGATCTGGCGGCCTTCATGCAGCGTCTGTCGATTACGCACGTTCGGCGTTGGCAGGAACACCGGGGACAGGTGGGCCTCGGTCATCTTTATCAGGGTCGCTACAAGTCCTTCCCCGTTGAGACAGACGAGTATTTCTATCACGTTACTCGCTATGTCGAGCGAAACGCTTTGCGGGCCGGACTTGTCGCTTCGGCTGAGCAGTGGCGATGGTCCAGCCTTTGGCGTCGCATTCATGGTTCCCGGGAGCAAGTCGCCTGTCTCAGTCGCTGGCCGCTGCCGCAACCTCGCAACTGGGAATCGCTGGTCAATCAACCGCAGTCCGAGGGCGAGATCGAGGCCATCCGACGCTGCATCCGGCGTGGGCAGCCCTACGGTTGCCAAACGTGGGTCGAGAGAACTGCAAGTCAGTTGGGACTGGAATCAACTCTTCGGGCACCGCATCGACCGCGCCGCAACCCGCGATCAGTAACCGACCAAACGTAAGCGAACCTGTCCCGCTTTTGTCATCAAATCTCGTTCGAGCACGCGGGCAACTCGCCTTTGTGTTCGGTGTTTAGAGGGCCGCAACTGCGGCCCGGGCGGCTTCCGGTTTCGTTAGCCGCATCCGCTTGGCCGTCACGTAGGCGCCGCGCGGCGAAAATCTCCGCTTGAAGAACTGCCGCCGTGACTGTGCGCCGCGGGAAGACTGAATTGCTTACCAAGATTCGTGCTGCCACACTTTGGACACCGCGGCTGCTCCTTGCCACGCACCAGCGCCTCGAAAGGATGACCGCACTTGCTGCAAACATATTCATAAATAGGCATGCTGTCCCTCCGCAAAAAAATCGAAACCATCAGGAACAACGCCGAGGCGATTGTCCCCGCATTTCCCTAGGAGAATCGTACAGCACGGCGTGGACGGGTGACAAGAGGTTTCGGCGGAACGCCAGCTATGCCTCAATCGCCTTTGGACTCCAAGACGCGAATCCCGGTTTCGGAGCAAGCGGGCTACGGCGAAAACTTCTCCGGAACGTACTGGACCATGCGGCCGACGTAGTCTTCGACGTGGCCCTTGGCTTGCAGCCTGGCCTGCTGGATGGCCTGCAGCGCGGGGCGGGCGACTGGGCCGAGTTGGTCCAAGACGTTCAAGGCCCGCAGGCGGATCACGGCGGAATCGTGCTCCAGAGCCGCGATCAGCACGGGCATCGCGTCCTTCAGACGTCCGACATTGGCCAACGCTTCGGCGGCAATGACGCGGACCTCCGGCGATTCGTCCTTGGCCGCGGCGAGGAGCGTTTCGGTCGCGGGGCGGGCTCTCTCGCCTAGTGCGACCAAGCCGATCGCACCCCAGAAGCGGACTGCCGATTCGCCGGCACGCAGGAATTCGACCAGCGCGGGGACGTCGGCGGGAGCCATGCGGTTGGCGGCGTCGGCGGCAGACAGCAGTCGCTCCAGCGGATTTGCCTGCGCGTCGTGAGCTACGTCCCACGGCGTGCGGCCTGCGCTGCGGCGTTCCAGCTCGTATTCGGACAGCACGCCCAAGTCGTGCGTCCGCAACATCCAGTCGCGGCATTCGCGGCGCATCCGGTCGAGCACTTCGCTGAACCGGGGATCGTCCGCCAGGTTGTGTACGTGATGCGGGTCGTCCGCCGTGTCGTACAGCTCCTCGACGGGCTTGGCCGGCTGGAAGTAGCGGGCCTGAATCGCGTTCAACCGGCCCGCTTCGGACTGGGCGCGCCAGACCTTCATCGTGGGCATCTCTTCGGTATAGCTGACGAACTGCGACCAGCTGCGATGCGGCTGGAAGTTGCGCACGTACTGGAACTGCTTGTCGCGCACGACGCGCACCGTGTCGAACCGCTCCGCCATGCGGTCGCGGATCGCGTAGACGAACTTCCTCGGCTCGTCCGCTTTCGGTCCCAGAAAGGCGTGCCCCTGCACGTGCGGCGGAATCTCGACTCCGGCCAGACTCAACACGGTCGGTGCGAAATCCACGAAACTGACCAGCCGGTCGCAAGCGCTGCCGGCTTGGCCGGGCGACCAGGATCGATATTTAGCGGGAAACCGCACGATCATCGGCACGTGCAGGCCGGCCTCCCAGACCCACTTCTTGCAACCCGGCATGCCCGCGCCGTTGTCGCCGAAGAAGAAGACGATGGTGTCGTCCGCCAAGCCGTCCTCGTCCAACTGCCGCAGCACGTCGCCGGCCTGGTAGTCCATGGCGGTGATCAAGTCGTGGTAGCGAGCCCAATCGCGGCGGACTTCGGCGGTATCCGGATGGAACGGCGGGATCGCAACGCCGGCCGGATCGTGCCGCTGGTCCGGTGTTAGCCGCGCGGTGTTCTTGGCAAAGCCGGCGTCGCTCTGCCGGATCTGGCCCTCGTGGCAGACCGTAAAGTTGAACACGCTGAAAAAGGGCTGGTCGGACTGGCGTTTTCGCCAATGCGTCTTTCTGCTATTCTCGTCCCAAGCGGTCTTGGGCACGGCGAAGTTATAGTCGGTCTTGACGTTGTTCGTACAGTAGTACCCGGCCCGGCGGAGGTACTCGCTGAAGCACTTGATCGAATCGGGCAATCGCGTCGTGCAGCGCATGTTATGGCTGCCCAGCGTCGAGGGATACACGCCGGTGATCAGACACGACCGGTTCGGAGCGCAGACGCCCGTGATCCCGAAAGCATGGGTGTAGCGGACGCCCTGAGCCGCCAGGCGATCGAGCACCGGCGTCCGTGCGTAGGTATCGCCGTAGCAGCCCAGATTGGGACAGATGTCTTCGCAGGTGACCCAAAGGATGTTGGGCCGTTCAGTCCGCTCGCTTGCATCCCAAGTTACCGTCGCCTCGCTTGCGCTTCGGGCTTGTGTCTGTTGACCGGTGGCCGCCCCGCCGCACAACAGGCAGATCGCCGCGATCCAGAACGTCGTTCTAGCCTTCATGACTTCTTCCTTTCCAGTGTCGGCGGCGGCTTCGCAGGGAGGACAAGTTGGTCCGGGAAGTTGGGCAGCAGCGGCGGCGGCCGGGATGATTGACTCTCCACGCGGGGCTCGCCCCGGACGATCCGAATTTCACCAGCGATCCGCTCGCTGCAAAAGCCCGTCCAGGCGAAGCTCGAAACCCGGCAACAGCGGCGTGGTGTAGACTTCGCCTTCCCGCACGACTTGCCGGCTGCTGCCGGAAGCCTGGGGGCGATAGACCGTCAGGCAGCGGTCGAAGCGATCGATGACCCAGTACTCGCGGACACCGGCCGCCAGGTACTCGTCCCGCTTCTCCTCATAATCGCGGATCAGATTCCGTTTGCCGGCCGAGACGAACTCGATCACCACGGCCGGAACTTCGCCTTCCTCCGGGTCGCGTCCCAAGCCGGCATAGATGACGCGATCCGCTCGCCGGCGATCCGTGGGCGTCACCACGGTCTCTTCGGGGAACGTCGCGTCCAGAGCGCCGCCTTGGGGATGGAATTCTTGATAGTTGCGCAACCAGCGCCCCAGTTCTTCGTTGGGATCCCGTTCCTTGCGCAGCGGTGGTGGTGACACGACCAGGACTCCATGAATCAATTCGTAGCGCCAGCCTTCCTCAAATTCCGCGGCATCGAACTCAGCCGGGGTCAGACACGCTCCGGACGAATTCGGCCCCAGAGACAGGCAGGGGACTTCTTGCGTCACGACGGACATCGGCACCTCCCTTCTTCGTGCTCCCAGTTTACCGCAGGACCGATGCCGCCGTCAAATCGGCGGATGGGGAACATGGGAAACGTGTGGAGCGTCCCCGCTCGCCGAACGCCCGTTACAGCGCCTTGCACTAGCCGATGGGGCAAGACTGCGGCAGGCTGATCACTCCCGTTTTTTCGGCCAACGTCGCTGAACTCGCGCTTTCGTGCGATCAAGGTTGCGCGGCCACCAACAGGTCATCAAACCAAGCCGTGCCGCTGTGGCCTCGCAGCAGCAGGTACCCTGCGCCGAGGCCGGACTCCCTGCGCTCGCACCTCATCCCTCGCCCCCACTGCGGCCCCTCACCGTCCTGAAAACGCGGACCTCTTCCGTCCCGTTCCCACCTCGTTCGGTCTCCTGGTAGGAAGTGGTTTACAAACCAGACCACTTTTTCCCAGGAGCGAACGAGGATGCAATTGCAGGTTATCCTGAATTACGTGGAGCATTACAAGGGCTTTGTGTACAATCGCGTGCGGTGGGACAAAACGACTTCCCCGTGGACGGTGCGGGTGCAGGTGGTTCCGCGAGCCAACAGCCGGGCCGAGTGTTCCGGCTGCCGTAAGAAGTGCGCGGGTTACGACCGGCTTCCGGAGCGGGAATTCGAATTCGTGCCGTTGTGGGGTCTGACCGTGCTCTTGGTTTACGCGATGCGGCGTGTGGAATGTCCGCGGTGTGGAATCTGCGTGGAACACGTGCCGTGGGGCGATGGTAAATGTCGCCAGACGAAGAGTTACCGCTGGTTCCTGGCCCGCTGGGCGAAACGCTTGCCGTGGCTGGATGTGGCCCGGATTTTTCATACCAGCTGGGATACGGTGTACCGCTCGGTACGGCATGCGGTGGCCTGGGGGTTGGTGCATCGCGATGTGAGCGGGGTCGAAGCCATCGGGATCGACGAAATCCAGTGCCAGCGGGGACAGCGTTACCTGACGCTGGTGTACCAGATCGATGCCGGCTGTCGGCGTCTGCTGTGGATTGGCAAGGGCCACACGGAGAAGACCTTGCAGGGCTTTTTCGATCTTCTGGGAGACACCCTTCGTCCGACCCTGCGGTACGTTTGCAGCGACATGTGGTCAGCGTACTTGAAGGTCGTGGCAAAACGAGCCGGTTACGCCTGGCACGTGCTGGATCGGTTTCACGTGATGGCGAACATGAACAAGGCGATTGACGAAGTTCGTCGCGACGAAGCCCGGCAGTTGAAAGCGGATGGCTATGAGCAGATCCTGAAGCATTCCCGCTGGTGCCTTCTGAAGCGTCGCGCGAACTTGACCGCCAAACAAGTGGTCAAGCTTACGGAGTTGCTCAGGTACAACCTCAAATCGGTCCGGGCGTATCTGCTCCGCGAGGACTTCCAGCGTTTCTGGACCTATCAGTCCCCGACCTGGGCGCAGAAGTTCCTTCGCCAGTGGTGTACCCGTGCGATGCGTTCCCGCCTGGAGCCGATGAAGAAAGTGGCACTCTCCCTGCGAAAGCACGAGTCGCTTCTGATGAACTGGTTCCGAGCGAAGGGCACCATTTCAGCGGGGGTCGTTGAAGGTCTGAACAACAAAGCCAAAGTGACCATGAGAAAATCTTACGGCTTCCGGAGCGAAGAGGTGCTGGAAGTCGTGCTGTATCATAATCTTGGAGATCTACCGGAGCCGAAGTTCACCCACGAATTCTGCTGACGAGGCGGTTTTAGTTCAACGACTAGGATCAGGCGGCGGGGAAGGTAAGACGCCACCACTGGCAACCGACCTTACCCCCGCTCGCCTGCATCCTTTGGTTCGCCAATCATCAACTGTCCGTTCTGGAAATCGATCCGGAGCACCTGACCGCGGAGGAAATCAAGCCCAAGCACTCCGTCCACGCCGGCGCTCGGCGGAAGGGTATGTGCCAGCACCGGGAACCCGGTCAGTTCCCGACCCAAGGCGACGATTTTGCTGATCGTCACCAAGGCCGCGAATTCAACGCCACTCCCCGTAGTGACCTCAGTACGTTCCAGCGTGCCGGCAGGATCATAGCCCACGGCCACAAGTAGGCCGGCGTTGACCACCGTGCGAGTTGCGCCGGTATCCAATGCCAGTCGCACGACCGCGATGCCCGTGGGGCCGGTGAGCTGTGCTCGCACCACGACGAGCCCCTGTTTTCCATCGAAGGAAATGCTCATAGCACGACAGCCGCGTCCTTTGGAATCAACCCCGTGTACAGCACGGCGAAACTTGCAGGACGCAATTCGACGGCCTTTCGATAGACCTCATCCCGGTCTTTGCTGTGAAACCGTACCTTACCGCTGCGCACCTCCAATGCCTCGTCGGTCTGGGGATCTAGCACCAGCAACCACTCCGCAACGAATCTTGATTTTATCTCGCCCAGGGTCAGAATCTCATCCATTTCGTTGTCTCTCCCGGCTTTTCTCATTTCAGCGTTCATGCGGGGCCAGGGTCACGGGTCCGTGGTCCCGGCCCACCGCCAAGCATCCCGCTACGCTATTATAGCGACGCCAATGGCCCGGTCACTAGTCGGCGACCCTGAAGCCCAACCACGTTCGCGTCCTGCCGGACACGCCGCGTTTTCTCGGCGAACGTAATGCGATCTATCCGGCTGTACTCAGCGGGATAGATCGTGCGTTGAACTGGGCCGACTTCGCGGGAATTCGGGGATTCGCTGATGCGGATTGAATTCCCGCGCCGCCTTCACGTGACCAGTGTAGCAGCCCAGAAGGGCTCAAAGCAACAGGTCGCGACCCGGCAAAACGGGCCGGAAGAAGTCGGAAGGGGGCCGATTGGGGGGCGAAAGAAGCGGGTTTTGCGATGGGCAAGCAGACCCTGAGCCGGGCGGGCGGCGGCACTCACCCGCGGGAGCCAGATGCACGGTCGTGCGGTGGTCCCGGTGCATGGGCTATCCGTCGGGCGGTTCGCGATGCCAGTGCCGACAACCCCAGCGGATGGCATGGTTGAATGGGTCGTACCACGGAGGACAACGGCGACCGCTGAGAACCTTCCTCCAACTCACCCGCTGGTCCTGGGAAATCCGCTCCAGCGGCGTTTGACAGCGGGGACAGCGACGCGTGGCGGGGGACTGTTCCGCGGGTTCCGCCTCCGCGGATGCCTCCGACGACGGGGGCGGAACCTGCTCGCAGCCGCAGAGCGTGCGGCAGCACGCGAGGTAGGCTTTCCGCTGCCGACAGCTGAAGCCGCCGAAGCAGCGGGACTTGACAAAGCCCTGGGGCAGAATGTGCAGCGCCCAGCGACGCGTGAACTCGGTGCCCCTCAGCGTACAAGGCTCTCGTTGGTTGCCCGATTTCTTGTCGTGGCCGCGTGCCCAGAAGGTAATCTTGCCGTCCTGATGATCGATCAACCGTCGGTCGGAGATCGGGCCTCCGGTCAGGTACCGGGCCAAGTATTTCAAGACGTGTTCGGGATTGGCGTCTTTCGTCGGGGGCGGTTCGATGAAGACCACCCAGTCGCAGTCGCGTAACGGCTGCAGCCAGTCGCGGAAGGCGGCAGGGTAACGCGTCGCCGATGCTTGCCACGCCGTGCCATCACCAAAGTCGATCCGCGGCCTGACAGCGAAGTCTCCCTGCCAGGGCGTGCCGAAGTACCAGTTGCCAAGGTTCGCGCGGTACTCGGGCGTTGCCGAGTCGTACGTGTTCCAGGGCATTGAATGCCAGCCGACCGTCACGTTCTCCAACCGCTCGTCGGTCTCGATGATCTCCGCCGGATCCGTCGTCACCCGCCAGCGATAAGCGTTGTCGGTCCAGAGCACGCTGCCGTCCTCCGGGTCGCTCCATTCTTCCGCACCCCAAGGCTTCTCTTGCACGGTCCAGCCGGTGATGTCATAGGTTTCAACCGTGAAGAGGAACGTATCGATCAACCCTGCGGTGTCATAGGCGGTGGCTTCAATTTGCGTCGTTCCAACCGCGGACGAAAGGAAGGTGACATCCACGGTTCCCCAGGCGTAAGACCCGTCTTTCCAAGAGTACGTGATCCCCGCGGAAGCCACAAATCCGCTGTCGAAGTTGGTAATCTGAACTGAGGCGAGATTGCTGTCCGGATCACTCGCCCAGAATCCCAATCGCGCAGTTTGGCCGTTCCACACGATTCCATTGCCACTTCCACTCCCGCTGCCGCTGCCCATTAAATCGGGCGCCGCATTCGTCCCGCCACCAGAGCCCGAACCGCTGCCGCTGCCGGAACCCGAACCGCTGCCGCTGCCGGAACCCGAACCGCTGCCGCTGCCGGAACCCGAACCGCTGCCGCTGCCGGAACCCGAACCGCTGCCGCTGCCGGAACCCGAAC
>Ga0209613_1000166_pt1 | contig 86878 bp, 61 predicted proteins | sample BioC13SIPDNA_2_FD_185747 | JGI IMG/M metagenome (GOLD analysis project Ga0209613, IMG submission 185747) | Anaerobic biogas reactor microbial communites from Washington, USA - Biogas_R2_A C13 SIP DNA (SPAdes) (version 2) | ecosystem: Engineered > Bioreactor > Anaerobic > Unclassified | place...
TTGCGAAAATCACCAGTTTGGGGGAAGCAGGCGTTTTCTCCAAACCCAATTCTCCGCCACTCAGCCCAAAATTCTGTTACCCGAGTTTGAACCAGGCCCAAAGTGGGATGTCCAAATACCATGTTGACAAGAAAACTCGACTTCGGACTTCTGATCGGTTGCCTGGCCGTTTGCACAACAACTGCGGCATGGGGTGCCGTGGCCGCTTCGGAACCGGCTGACGCCGCGGCAAAGCAGATCCTGCAGCAGACCGGTATCCAGGGCGGATTGGTGGTCCACCTGGGCTGCGGCGACGGCAAGCTGACGGCCGCCCTTCGCGCCGGCGACGCCTACCTGGTTCAAGGGTTGGACGCCGATCCGCAAAACGTCGACGCGGCCCGGCGCTACGTTCAGTCGCTCGGGTTGTACGGAAAGGTGTCGGTCGACCGCATGTCGGGCGATCGGTTGCCCTACATCGACAACCTGGTGAACCTGATCGTGGCTGAGGATCCCGGCCGGATTTCGACCGAGGAGATGATGCGCGTGCTGGCGCCCGAGGGGGTGGCCTATGTGAAGTCGGGCTCGCGGTGGATCAAGACCGTCAAGCCTCGCTCGGGGCAGATCGACGAGTGGACGCACTATATGCACGACCCGACCAACAACGCCGTGGCCCACGACGCGGAGGTCGGCCCGCCCCGCCACATGCAGTGGGTGGCCGCCCCGAACTGGTCGCGTCACCACGACCACATGGCCAGCCTGAGCGCCCTGGTCTCGGCCGGCGGCCGGATCTTCTACATCATGGACGAAGGTCCCCGCGAATCGATCCTGCTGCCTTCCCAGTGGTTCGTGATCGCCCGCGACGCCTTCAACGGTACCCTGCTCTGGAAGCGGGCGATCCCCCAGTGGAACACCCAACTCTGGCCGCTCAAGAGCGGGCCCAACCAGTTGCCGCGGCGCCTGGTGGCCGTGGGCGATCGGGTCTACGTCACGCTGGGCATCGACGCTCCCGCGACGGCCTTGGACGCCGCCACCGGCGAGACGGTTCTAACCTACAAAGGCACGGACCATACGGATGAAATCATCAATGCCGGCGGCACGCTGTTCCTCCTTGTGGCCCACAGCGGAAATAAGTGGAAGGAGTACCGCCCCGTCTCGACGTATGTGTGGGACAACACGCAATGGGCCAACCGCGAGTATGCCTGGGACGAGGAGCCCCGCTCGATCATGGCCATTCGGGCCGATAGCGGCGAACCGGTCTGGAGGAAAGAAACCAAGGTGGCCCCGCTCACCATGGGCCTCGACGACGAGCGCCTGTATTTCTACGACGGGGAGAAGGTCGTTGCCGTCAATCGTGCCGACGGCCGCGAAGTGTGGGTTTCCGAACCCGTGCTCCGCAAGCTCCCGTTCCCGACTGGTTACGGGCCGACGCTGGTGGTTCAGCAAGGGGTGGTGCTGCTGTCGATCGAGAACAAGACGATGACGGCCTTCTCGGCGGCCGACGGCAAGACGCTCTGGACTGCTCCACACCACCGGGGTGGGCATGCGTCACCCGACGACATGCTGGTGATCAAAGGTCTGGTCTGGTCGGCCGACGTGGCCAACAACCAGAACAGCGGAATGGTCACGGGGCGGGATCTTCGCACGGGCGAGGTGAAGCGCGAGTTTCCGCCCGACGTCAATCCGCCCTGGTTTCACCACCGCTGCTATCGCAGCCGCGGCACCGAGAAGTACTTCATCGCTGCACGAACCGGCACCGAGTTCATCGACCTCGAAGCCGAATCCTGGGACATCAACCACTGGGCTCGCGGCGGTTGCCTCTACGGCTTCATGCCGGCCAACGGCCTGGTCTACGAACCGCCCCAGTCGTGCGGCTGCTTCCTGGAGTCGAAACTGTTCGCCTTCACGGCCCTGGCCTCGGCGTCGTCCAGCCGCCAGGTTTCTCGCGACGTGCCCGACGCCGGTCGGCTCGAACCGGGCCCTGCCTACCGGCAGCCAGTCGCCGAGCAGGCGGCGGAGGAGGATGATTGGCCTACTTATCGCAGCGACGCGGCGCGGAGCGGCTCGGTGAGAACCTCTGTGCCAGTGGACCTGAAACAGATGTGGCAGGTCGACCTGGGCGGACGCTTGAGCAGTGTCGTGGCCGTGGGCGACACGGTATTTCTGGCAGCCGTCGATGCTCACACGATTCATGCTCTGAATGCAAGCACGGGCGAAGCCGTTTGGAGCTACACGGCCGGGGCTCGAATCGATTCGCCACCCACCTATTATCACGGCCGCGTGATCTTCGGCTCGGCCGATGGCTGGGTCTACTGTCTCCGCGCGGCCGACGGCCGGCTCATCTGGCGATTCCGAGCCGCCCCGGAAGATCGCCGCCTGGTGGCCTACGACCAGGTCGAGTCGGCCTGGCCCGTATCGGGCGCAGTGCTGGTGGAAAACGGTTCGGTCTACTGTGTGGCCGGTCGTTCGGCATTTCTGGACGGCGGCATGCGTCTCGTGCGGCTCGATCCACGGACCGGACAAAAGCTTGCCGAGACAATCCTCGACGAGAAGGACCCCGAGACGGGAGAGAATCTGCAGTCGCTGATGATGGGCCAGGACATGCCGGTGGCCCTGCCCGACGTACTCTCCAGCGACGGCCGCTCGATCTACATGCGTGCCCAGGCATTCGACCTGGACTGCCGGCGCCGCCATATCGGCCCGGTCAAGCTCGACGCTCAGAAACGGCGGCAGGCCAATCGCCGCGGCGACGAGGTCGAGGAGGCCGAGGACCTGTCGGAGGTCGGCGATCACCTCTTCTCGCGTTCGGGGTTCCTGGATGACTCGTGGTTCTGGCGGTCGTACTGGATCTACGGCAAGGCCGTCAACAGCAACTACGGCGGCTGGCTGCAGCCGGGCCACATGGCGCCCTGCGGCCGCCTGATGGCCTTTAACGACAGCGACATCTACGGGTTCGATCGCAAGCCCGAGTATCTCTGCAACGCCTCGGTGGCCGAATACTACGTGTATCGCGCCGATCGCCAGGTGAGCGAAGAACGGGTCGAACGCGTCCGAACGGCCAGGGGATGGATCAATGCGGCATCGACCAAGAAGAGCGCCAGTTCATCCGATTGGGCCACCCGCAAGCACTTCCCGATCACCGACCAGAACCCCGCCACGTTCAAATGGGCGGAAGGCAACACGCCGATCATGGCTCGCGGCCTGGTTCTGGCCGGCGACACCGTGTTTCTTGCCGGCCCGCCGGACCTGGTCAACGACGAAGAGGCCTTCAAGAATCCCGACGCTCCGGCAATCCGCGCCGCGCTCGACGCGCAAGTAGCAGCACTCAAGGGCCGAATGGGATCGCAACTCCTCGTCCTGGCGGCCGCCGACGGCAAGAAGCTGGCGGCCTACCAGCTCCCGTCGATGCCCACCTTCGACGGCATGGCGGCGGCCAGGGGCAAGTTGTTCCTCACCACGCTGGACGGCAAACTGATTTGCCTGGGCGGCGAAGGACAGGCCCTCCCCACTGCCCCCGAGCCCGGCCTGACGCCGCTGGATATCAGCATCCACCCGGCTCCACCCACTCCGGAAGCCCCACCAGCCAAGGCAAAGCCGAAGAGCAAGAGCAGAACCAAGGTGGCAACCCCGACCGCCCCGTTGGTCAACAGCGAGTTTGCCGAGGTGGCCGGTGCCAACGTGACCGCTTCCGAACTGGGTTACCGGGTCTTTGCCGAGGGCGGCAGCATGGGACTGGCGTTCAAGAAGCTTCCCGCGCCGCTCAGCGGCAAGGTCGAACTCAGGGTCCGGATGAAGCTGGCGGCCGACGCGGGGATCGAGAACGGCTTCCTGGTCTTCGGGCAGACTCCCGACCCGGCCACTCTGGTGCAGTGCGGGCTGCGGGCAATCATGAAGAAGGCCATTGTCGGCCAGGGATCCATCGGCGGTGCGGCGGCCCAGAGCCAGGAGGCCGACATCGACTCCGACAAGGTCCAGGAGATTGTCGTGTCCGTGGATCTCGACTCGGGCGAGGTGACGATGACCACGGGCGAGACAACCGTTCGCACCAAGTTGTCGCAGCCGCTGGAGAACATCAGCTATGTCGGCTACGGCGTGATGAGCGCCGTCACGGACTTCAGTGTTGTCGAGGTCTCGGCTCGCTGAGTTGGCCTGCTTGAGATCGCCCCGCCGGCCTGATATCCTGATCCCGGGCAAACAACAGGCCGGCAGAAGGAGCGATTCCATGGCAACGCTGCGAGTGGGACCTTTCATTGACGGGCAGGAACTGGCGGACGGCGGAGGGGGCACGTTCGACGTCATCGATCCCGCCACGGGACAAACGGCGGCGACGGAGGCCTGTTGCGACACGGCCACCGTCAATCGGGCCGTCGAAAGCAGTGCGGCGGCCTTTGCCAGCGCGGCCTGGCAGGCGACCGTGCCTTCAACAAGAGGACAGATGCTGCTGAAGCTGGCCGACCTGGTTGAGAAGCACGCCGAAGAACTGGTCGAGCTGGAGCTTCAGGATGTGGGCAAGCCGATCTCGCAGTTGCGGGGCGGGGAGATCCCGCTGACGGCCGCGATCATCCGGTACTATGCGGGCGCCGCCGACAAGATCGAAGGTTGCGTGAAGACCGCCGAGGGGGGCAGCTTCGCGCTCACCACCTACGAGCCCTACGGCGTGGTGGCCGGGATTCTGCCCTGGAACTATCCGCTGGTCAACGCGGCCCTCAAGGTAGCGCCGGCCATTGCCGCCGGGAATGCGATCGTGCTGAAGCCCTCGATCGAGACGCCCTTGAGCACCGTCGCCTTCGCGCGGATCTGCAGCGAGGCGGGCATTCCCCCGGGGATCGTCAACGTGGTTCTCGGTTCCGGGAGCCAGGTCGGCAACCCGCTGGTTTCGCATCCGGCCGTCAAGAAGGTCTCGTTCACCGGCTCGACGGCCGTGGGCCAGGCGATCCAGAAGCTGGCCGCCGACCAGATGAAGAAGGTGAACCTGGAGTGCGGCGGGAAGAACGCCATCCTGGTGTTCGCCGACGCCGACCTGGAACGGGCCGCCCAGGCCGCCCTGATCAGCGCGTTCGTCAACTGCGGGCAGTTGTGCGTGTCGTGCTCGCGCCTGCTCGTCGAAGCCTCCATCGCGGATGAATTCGTCGGAACGATGGTCGCCAAACTGGCGCGGGCCAAGGTCGGCAACCCGCGGGATGAAGATACCTTGATCGGCCCGATGATCACCCGAGCGCAGTACGAGACGGCTCTCGACTACCTGAAGATCGCCCGCGAGGAAGGGTGCAATCCCGTCTGCGGGGGCGGGCCGCTGGAGATGGAAGGGCCGCTCGCCGGCGGGTTGTGGATCCAACCGACGATTCTCACGGGCGTTGCACCGGGGATGCGGGTTCACGACGAGGAGATTTTCGGTCCCGTGCTCTCCGTGGTTCCTTTTGAGAACGAGGCTCAGGCCGTCGAGATCAGCAATCGGGTCGAGTACGGTCTGTCGGGCTCGATCTGGACTTCGGATGGGGAGCGTGCCCTGCGCGTGGCACGAGCCCTCGACACCGGCATCATCTGGATCAACAACATGTTGAACGGCTACCCGCAGATCTCGGTTCCGCCGCACAAGATGAGCGGAACGGGCGTCGAGCTGGGCATGGAAGGCCTGCTGGCCTACTGCAAGCAGAAGAGCCTGATGATCGGCTACGACTCGTCGGCTCCCGTCGGCTGGGGGTTGTGATAGTAGGTCCCGGGCGCCGCACGGGTCCTTGAAGCGGAACACCGCATGCCGATTCGAGTCCAGTACGGCCTCCTGTGAGATGTGCGATTCTTCATTGACGACCGGATGCGCCGATGTTAGCGTATGGGGTTTGTCGTTGTTGAAGAGGAATCCACCCGAGATCTACCCATGCGACCAAGTCGTATCAAAGCGAAATTGCAGCGGGGCGAGCCGGCGCTCGTCACCACGTTGCATCTGATCGATCCGTCCCTGTTCGAGATGACGAGCCTGATGGGGTTCGACGGCATCTGGATGGACATGGAGCATCATACCTACAGTCTCGAGACGGGGGCCGGATTGATGCGTGCCGCGCGTGTCGGCAGCGCGGACATCATTGCTCGGCCGGCGAAGGGCGAGTTCATGCGGATGCAGCGGATGCTGGAGGCCGGGGCGCAGGGCATCATGTACCCTCGCTGCGACGACGCCCGGGAGGCCGCCGAGGTGGTAGGCTGGGCGAAGTTTGCACCCCAGGGGCGACGTGGTTGCGATGCGGCCAATCCCGACGCACCCTACCTCTTCATGCCGGTCGCTGACTATGTGGCCGAAGCCAACCGGCAAACGTTCGTGATGATCCAGATCGAATCGCCCGAAGCGTTGGAACGGGCCGACGAGATCGCGGCGGTCGAAGGTGTGGATATTCTGTTTCTCGGCCCGGGAGATTACTCGATTCTGAGTGGGTTTCCCGGCCAGATGAACGACGAACGGACCCGGCAGGCGAAGCTCAAGGTTGCCGAGGCCGCTCGGCGGGCCGGCAAGAACTGGGGATGCCCGGTCGGATCGCCGGAACAGGCCAAAGAGTTGATGGAGATGGGCGCACGGCTGATCTGCTACCAGGCCGATATCGTGATGATCAAGACGGGTCTGGAGCAGATCCAGCGGGAGATGGCACCCTTGGGATTCACCTTTGGCGGCGGTGTCTGAAGTGAAGAACATCCTGATCATCGGCGTGGGATCGATTGGCGAGCGGCATCTGCGGTGCTTTCAGGCGACGGAGCGAGTGACGACGGCAATCTGCGAAGTCAACGCGGAGTTGAGGAAGCGGATTGCCGAGCAGTACGGCGTCCGCCGGGCGTATGCCGATCTGGAATCGGCGCTGGCGGGGTCCTACGATGCGGCCGTGATCGCTACGCCGGCCCACCTGCACATTCCCATGGCCATCCAGTTGGCTGAAGCGGGCGTGCACTTGCTGATCGAAAAGCCGCTGAGTACGAGCGTCGACGGGATCGAGGTTCTGGAAGCGACGCTCGAACGCCGCAACCTGCGTGCGGCCGTAGCCTATGTGCTGCGGCACGAACCGGCGGTGGCCGCGATGCGCGAAGCGGTTCGCAGCGGACGCTTCGGCCGGCCGGTTGAGCTGGTCGCTGTGTGTGGCCAGCATTTTCCCACCTATCGGCCCGCCTATCGCGAGATCTATTACGCCAACCGGGCCACGGGCGGCGGGGCCATCCAGGACGCGATCACCCACATCATGAACGCCGGGCAATGGCTGGTAGGTCCGATGGACCGGCTCGTCGCCGACGCAGCCCACCAGGTGCTCGAAGGGGTGGAGGTGGAAGATACCGTGCACGTCCTGGCCAGGCACGGCGATCTCATGGCAACCTACAGCCTGAACCAACACCAGGCGCCCGGAGAGATCAGCATCACGGTGATTTGCGAGCGAGGCACCTGCCGGTGCGAGCTCTATCGCCACCGCTGGGCCTGGATGACCGAGCCGGACTCGACCTGGCAGGAGGAGCGGTTTCACGTGGCCGGGCGCGACGTTCTGTTCATCACCCAGGCCAGCGCGTTTCTCGATCTGCTGGACGGCAAGGCGGAGCCCACCTGCACGTTGCAGGAAGGCGCCCACACGTTGCGGACGAATCTGGCGGCGCTCGATTCGGTCGACGAAGGGGCTTGGCAGACAATTCACAACCCAGGCTAGCCGCAGACTTTAGTGCCAGCGGAGTCCAGCATGAAATCATTTGGCAGTAACACCTTCCTCCTCAGCGAGCATGACTCTTGTTAAACCCCGTTGGGGTATAGGTTGGTGTTACCACTTGGATCCCAGCGTGCGCTGCGCGACGCCGGGCTTTGGGATATAACGCCTTCGGCGTAGGTGATGGAACCCGACACTGAGGAATTCAGTGTCATCCTCGTCATGATTCGATGTCCAAACGCATTGCACCGCGGCCTGCACCCCACAACGTACCAGCAGGCCCGCGATCCGCAGTCAACAACAGGGTACTCCAATGAGTAATCCCCGCGAACCTACCATTCAGCAACTCTTCGACCTGACGGGCAAGCGGGCGCTGGTGACCGGCGCCAGCGGGTATCTGGGCGGAGCCTTGGCCAGGGCGCTGGCGGAAGCCGGTGCCACGGTCGTGGCCAGCAGCCGCGACCGCTCGCGAGCCGAGGCCGTGGCAGCGGCTCTGCCTGCAAGCGGCGGTGCCGCTCATCAGGCCGTCGAACTCGACCACATGGACGAAACATCGATCGAGAGCGGCTTTGCCGAGGCGATCGATCGAGTGGGCGGGCTGGACATTCTCGTCAACAACGGGCACGAACCGTTGGCCGCCGATTGGACGAGCGTGACCGGCGAGCAGTTCTCCCGCCAGTTGGCCAACGCGACGGGCTACTTCCTGCTGGCCCGCCGGCTGCGGGAGCATGCCGTGGAGCGTGGCTGCCGGGCGAGCGTGATCATGCTCGGCTCGATGTACGGAGTGGTCGGCTCCTATCCCGACGCCTACGCGGGCGTCTGCCCCGCCAGCCCGGTGGCTTACCACGCCCTGAAGGGCGGCATCGTCCATCTGACCCGGCACCTGGCCATCTACTGGGCAAGCGACGGTGTTCGCGTGAATTGCCTCAGCCCCGGGCCGTTTCCCAATCCGCGAGCGCCCGGGGAGATGGTGGAGAGGCTCTGTGAACACAGCCCCATGAAGCGGATGGGTCTGCCCTACGAACTGAAGGGGGCCGTCGTCTTCCTGGCCGGCGACGCCAGCAGCTACATGACCGGCCAGAACCTGGTGATCGACGGCGGTTGGACGGCCTGGTAAGAAAACTGTCGTTGTTCGCTCCGCGAACAAACGCCGTTTCCCGTAACGAAAAGTGACGATGTGCGACGCCAATTGGACGGCCTGGTGAGTGAAGGACCTTGAGATGAATACGCACTGCGACGCCTCGGTAGCAGGTGACTGGATCGGTACACCCGTTGACGAACTGGACACGCCGGCGCTGCTGCTGGACCGGGCGGCTTCGGATCGCAACCTCCGCAAGATGGCCGACTTCTTCCAGGGGAAGAAATGCCAGCTCCGCCCGCACTTCAAGAACCACAAGTGCGTGACGCTGGCTCGGCGTCAGCTTGCGGCCGGTTCGGCCGTGGGGATGACGTGCGCCAAGTTGGGCGAAGCGGAAGTTCTGGCGGACGGTGGTATCACTGACGTTCTCATCGCCAATCAGATAATCGGTCCCCACAAGATGAAACGCCTCGTGGAGGTTGCTCGGCGGATCGATCTGAAGGTGGCGGTGGACGACCTGGTGCAGGCCGAGCCGATCTCGCGAGCGGCGGCCGCGGCAGGCGTGACGGTCGGGGTCCTGGTCGAAGTCGATATCGGCACGGGCCGCTGCGGCGCGGCGCCGGGTGAGCCGGTTTTGAAGTTGGCGCAGGCCGTGGCGTCGCTCGAGGGCCTGCGGTTCGACGGGCTCCAGGCCTACGAGGGGCACGCAGTCTATGTCAACGATCGGGACGAGCGGACGAGCTTGGTGCGGGAGGCCTTCGAGAAGGCCCTCGAAACCCGCCGCTTGCTGGAGCGGAATGGGCTGGAGGTGCGGACCATCAGCGGCGGCTCTTCTTCGACGTACCAGATCACGGGCAGTATCGACGGGGTGACCGAGGTCCAGGCCGGCAGCTATGCCACCATGGATTGGCGGTATGCCGAGATGCTTCCCGACTTCGAGGTGGCGCTAAGTGTACTCGCCCGGGTGATCAGCAAGCGGCCCGGCGCGGCCGTGCTCGACGTGGGATTGAAGGGAGCCGGCAGCGAGTTCGGCACGCCGCGGATCAAGGACCATCCGACCGTCGAGATTCCCAGCTTCGTTTCCGAGGAGCACTGCATCGTTCGGAACGCCCCCGACTGGAAGATCGGCCAGACGGTGCAACTCCTTCCCAGCCACGCTTGCACGACGTGCAATCTCCACCGGCAGATGTTCGTCCATGAGGCGGGGCGGGTGGTGGACGTGTGGGCGATTGAGGGGTCGGGGAGGTTGAGGTAGGGATCCCAAATCTACCTCAAACGTACTCCAGGAATCTGGAGGAACAAATCGACCATCCTGAACTTGCGCTGTTGGCACGGATGGCCCTGCGTAACCGTGTGAACCTGAGTCTGCAGAAGTCCAGTTATCAGGCAAAGCCCGCCCTTGCGAATCGCGGTCCCAAACCGAACATGAAATCAGACCTTTGCTGCAATCGTCGGGACCTACTGGTGGCCGACGTGTTCGGACCAGCTCTTGTACCAGGCGGGTGAAGAAAACTGGCGGGCGAATATGTGTCTCGGGGGTGCCAGGCCCCAGAGGCCGCGGTGGATTTTCTCGCGGGTTTGCCAGTAGTCTTCAACGAGGGCAAGCCGCTCCGGCGTCCAATCGCCGCCGCTGGCCTTGCCGGTCGACTCGATCTCGCGGTGCAGGCGGAACAGCTCCGTCTTGAGAACCCATTCCTGGACTTGCCTGGCATTGCGGTTGGGCGTGGCCTTCAGCAGAACTTCCAGTTCGGCCTGGGCTTCGACCGGATCGCGGGTGAACGGCGTGCCCCAGGCGGCCAGCCAGGCGGCCCATTTCGCGGCGGTCGGTTCGTCGGTGCCGAAGTGGCGGGCGGCATAGGCCGTGAGCACGGCTTCGGACGACGGGTATTGGCATGAGGCGAGCCCGGCGTAGATCGCCTTGTTCACGTCGTCGCAGACGCCTTCGCTGTAAGCCATCAGATGGGTCACGCCCTGGGCCTGGAGATCACGGAATGTCTGGGGGATCCGCTGGGAGGCGATCATCGGACCGAACAGTCCGTAGAGATCGCGAGGCGAGGCCTGGTCGGCGTAGCCGATATGGACGAAGGCCCCCTTGGCACAGCCTTGCGGAAGCTGCACGTCGGCCGTGCCGGTCTTGCCATAGGGGATGTGCAAATACATCGCCTTGACCCAGCCGGGATGCTCGCGGTCGACCCATTCGGCCAACTGGCGGTGCTCTTCGGGCTCCCACCACCAGCCGACGAGCACCATTTCAATCCCGGGATGGTGTTTCTCGGCGATCTCGAAGATCTCGCGGGTCAGACGTCCCCAGGTGAGGATCCATGGTTTGCACTTCTCGCAGTTGCAGCCTCCGTAGTCGTAAGGGCAGGAGCAGAGGCGGTCGAGCCGGACGCCGTAACTTGCCAGGTCGGCGAACAACTTCTCGTAGTCGTCGAGGATCAGCTTGTGAGCTTCTTGGTTGGAGGGGCAGAGGAGTTGCCCGAACACGCGTCCGCCGCTCTCTGCCAGCATGGGGGCCCTGCGCTGGTCGACGTAGACATGGTTTGGCGTGAGGAGGAAATCGGTCTTCAGGCCCAATTGTGCGGCCGAGTGGAAGTTGGCCTTCTTGGCGTTCCAGAGGGCACGGCCCAGGCCGACCTGCCGTTCGGCGCGGAAGGGATCGCTGCAGTCGAGCATGTCGAACCAATCGCCGTAACTGTCGCAGCCCCAGAACTTGGCTTCTCCGATCAGCGCCCGCATTTCATATTCGCCCATGACCTCGTAGCTGTTGCCGAAATGGCCCGGGGCGTAGAGTTCGATCCCTTCAAACGGTTTCAAGGAAACTCGGCTATCGGCAGCGTGAACCCAAGTCGTCATCAACGTTGCGCTGAAACACAGAACACTGGCGAAACCCTTCATGGTGCTATTCCTCCTTTGCCGGTTCTACAAAGACGCGCCGGCCGCTGATGCGGGTGATCTGGATTGGGGTGCCGGGGGCGATAAAGTCGCCGTCGGCCATGACGTCGAGCATGCGGTGGCCGAATCGGGCCCGGCCGGCGGGGCGGAGTGCAGAATCGGCTCGGCCCGTGTCGCCGACGGCAAGGGCCTGTTCGGCGGCAGTGTGTTCAAGGGCTGCTTCGCCGTCGGTGGGCGGTTTCAGGGCCAAGTGGCCGAGGATGGGGAGCGAGCCGAAGTAGCGGTTCAGGAACAGGGCCATGATGAAGAAGGCCAGCATCGCGCCCGTAAGCACGGAGAGGGACCTGATCAGCGTGAACATCTCGTCCCGAGTATGGGGAATAACGAAACCCTGGCTGGCCAGGATCAGGCTCGCACCGAGGAGCAACATACCCGTCAGCCCGGCGATGCCGAACCCGGGCAGGACAAACAACTCGACTCCCAGGAAGGCGAGCCCGGCGAGGAACAGCACGAGTTCGAGCCAGTTGGCCGTGCCGCCGAGGAAGCGGCTCCAGAAGAAGAGGGCGAAGCAGAGCCCGGCCGTCAGGATGCCCATGCCGATGCCGGGGGAACTCATTTCGATGTAGAGGGCGACCAGGCCGATGATCAGAAGCAGGGCCGTCACCAGGGGATGGTTGAGAACGAGGACCGTCGTGTCGACGGCCGACCACTTGATGATCTTGGGGGTGCCGACGATATTGAGCTGCTCGAACAGTTCTTCGCGGCTTTCGGCGTTGCTTTCGGCCAGTCCAAGTTCGACGGCACGCTCGCCGTTCGCTTCGAAGAAGTTGCCGCCCAGCGTTTCCTGGACCGGTTTCCCCTTCTCCCAATCTTCGGCGTCTTTGGCGGCGTCCAGTTCCTTCTGGCTCATGCACGTCTCTTGGCCCGTCTTGGTATTGCGGACCTGGAACACGTCGAGATCCTTTTCGACCATCGCCTCGGCCAGCGCCGGGGGACGCCCGCGGAGCTTGGCGAGTTCGACGATCCTGTTGGTGACATGGGTGCGCTGTTTCTCGGGCACATACCGGAACGGATTGTTCCCGTCGGACTCGATCACGCCCGCGTCGCCGATGGCCGCTCGTTTGCCCATGACGATTCGCTCGCAACCCAATGCGGCAAAGGCCGCTCCGCTCAGGGCTCCGTACATCGCCGTACTGGGCACGTAGGCCACCGTTTCGGCCCAATCCACCTCGCTCAGCATCTTGGCGATATCCAGACTCGCATTCAATTCGCCGCCGGGACTGTCGATTTCGAGGATCACGATATCGACCGTGTCGTCCTTGGCCTCATCCAACTTGCGTTCCAGGTAGGCATAGGTGAAGGGCATGATCGCGCCGTCCAGGCGAATAATCACGGCCGTGTTGCGGCTCAAGGGGCGATCCTGGGCGAGGACTTGCTGCCCTTCCAACGCAAGTGCCGCGAACAACAAGAGGGCCGCGAGGGGAAGGTGACGGCGGAGTGTGAGCACGCAGAATCGCCACATGGAACGATCACCTGTTGGATGACGGGAGATTTCCATCCCAATGGTAGGATTCATGCCCGGGGGTTGTCAACAACTGGCGCCGTGTGCTCGGCGAAGCGGCCCCGGAACGCGGAAATCACAACAGCCAGAAGGACGCATTGCGGCACCCAGCAGACGAACAGTCCCAGCAGGCCGCGGGTGAAGTCGCGAATGCCCTCGATCGATTCACCGAGGACGGCCGCGGCGGGCACGAACAGCAGGCCGACGAGGAGGAGTGCCAGGTTTCGGTGGGTGGGAATCACGTCGCGCAGGCGCCAGGCCACGGCAAGGAGCAGGCTCGGACCGAGCAGGTAGATTGCCGCGAGCAGTGCCGGCCGAGCGTCGCCGTAGCTGCGAATGCCTCCCAGGACAATTGCTTCGACCACAACCAGGGCGAGCAATGTGCGAAGCCGGAACTGGAGGGCTCGTCGGGGGCTGCGGGAGTGTGTATCCGCCTTCTCGTCAGGGAGTTTTGCGACGTCGGGGAATCGCCGCGTGAACCGGGCAACCGCTGCGTAGGCGGCCACTGCCGAGAGCAACGTGACGGCGGTGTTCCCGAGAAGGGCAAGCCAGTTGTTGTGGCTCGTTCCGAAAGCGCCGCCGCCGCTCCAGATCAGCCAGGGGACGCCGATTGCCTCTCCGTTCTGCGGTGCCTGTCCCAACAGGTTCCCCCACCCGTCGCTGCGAACGAAGTAGGAGACCGCGTTGGCCGCCGCCCACAGCAGCAGCACCAGTAGAAAAGCCTGAGCGGCCGTTCGATTCGACCGAACCATGACCTCACCCTCCCCAGGATGACGTGCCCCGTCTGATTTTATGGTGGCACGGTTTGGGAAATTGGGCAAGGGATTTGTCGGGTGACAACGATTGGCGCGCGCGGTTGTCCTTAGCTATCGGCCATCGAAATCGGTACGAATCTCTTCCTTGTCAAAGGTTAGCTTCGATTTTCCTACGGCGCCTGTCTCCGACCACGCGAACAGCTTGCCTGGAATGACTTGACTCTCCAACCATCTCTCGAACGCCTGCAAGGGGGGCTGCTCGCCCTCGTCAACCTCTCCCGACGCCTTGAAGTCGGCGAAGTGGACATGATGGGCGTACCAGCAAATGCGTCCACGGGCGTCAAGAGCTTTGAGCGTGACGCTGCACATCCTTTGCGTGATCCCCGGCTTCGAAGGAAGGGCGAGTGAAGTGTGACGTTCCCTAGGTTCGTCACTCACAGTGATCTGCATGGTGCAGCTTGCATTGTGCCCGAGTTGGAAGCCGCGTTGAGCCAGCGAGTCTTGGACTGCAGTCATGACGTTGCGGCAATAGTCAGGCGCCGGACTTCCCTCAACGCCCATTTGAACCGACACGGTCTGCCCAGGCTTGACGACCGCCCCCGCAATCAAGGCTCTCTCGATGATCGGCACAATCTGGCGGCTGGGAATCGTGGTGGCACACAAGTATGGGCGAGATTCTCGCCCGACAGCCGCGTACCAGAATCGCCCGTCAGGACTGGTCGACATGCAGGTCTCATATTCGTATTGCCAGGCGACCGTTTCCTCATCAAGGTCGATCAGATTTCCTCCTGCATAGAAGTATCGTTGGTCGATCCATCGATGGCCCGGATTTGACCTGCGCGTGGGAAACCGCTTTGCGAGTTTCCCCTTGTCCAGATCCCAAACCGTCATTTCTTCGCGGTCATCTCGTTGCATCACCAGACCCAGCCGCAACCCTTCGGAATCGAACGCTCCGCCCTGCAAGCCGCCCTCGGACGCTCCCGGAAGCAGCAACTGTCCCACCAGCCCGAGGTCCTCGGTCCTCAGGATTTCCACGACGTCGTTGCGGGGGACAGCGACATACTTGCGTTGCGGGCTCAGCGGTGGGTAGCCGCTGTGCTTCCATCCGACGGACGCCAGCCTCTTGCGCTCCGGCAGTTGCCAGAGATCGAGTGTGGACGTCCGATCGAGCGTCAGCAGCCGATTCGTCCCGATCAGGGCAGCCCAGACCAACTGCGAAAACGAACGGCCTTCGTAGGGTGCCCACTGCAGAAACTGTTTGTCGCCCTGGTTGGAGCAACTCCAGATCTCGAGGCGATCGGCGATCTGACGCGACTCGCTCGGGAGTTTGATCGCGATCACCCTTCCGTCAAGGCGGAAATCGGCCAACTCGGCGTCGGTCGCCACGCCGAATGACCCGAGCACTTCCGAATTGGTCAAGTCGAGCCGTTGCACGGTTCGAGCGGAATCCAACTCTCCTTGTTCCGACGGCAAGTTCATCAACACCGCGACCTGCCCCACCTCGGGTCCGGCAAAACGAGCATCGAACAAGCGCCCTTTGCTGAGTTTCAATCGCTTGCTTACGAACTCTGCTTGCGGTGCCGGGGCTCGATCTTGGCGGTATTCCCATTCGTGCCCAAGAAGAACCGGAGGAGTCTCCGCTGTAGAGTTGCCGGTTCCGTTTCCCGGCTCCCGCGTCTCGGCATCCGCAGCCTGCACGAGGTTCTGCGCGTTGAGTTCCGTCTCACCAAAGCCATCCTCGGCGTCAGGTTCGTAGTAGACGCTGCTGAATTCACGCCGCTCGATACCCCAGGTGAGGAATTTCCATCGTTCATCGAGGACCTCCCGAACCGGATCGGGGCCCGGATTGATTTGGAGCCCAGAGATACGGTAAGAGTCCTCTCTTGTGCTCTTCACGACTCCGTTCGCGTCGACGAGTTCCGTCGTAAGGTTGAGAACTCGATCAGGTACTGTAAAAGGCTTTCCGCCTCGAGACTGGGGTTCGAATCGGACGGGTTCTCCGCCCGTCTTCTCAGAAACTGAGAGCCGGAGACACATCTTCCCAGCGGCATTGACCGTGTATCCTGCTCTGCGCAATCGTTCTCCGATCGTGCTGCGAAGTTTGTCCTCATAGTCTCGCGACGGTGCAGCTTGCGCACCGCGAATTTCCAGACGGACCGAATCGCCGGCACGAAGCAACGGACGTACCGCGGCGAATTGACGTTCGATCTCCGCTTCGTCCGAGGGCAACGGGAGTTGCATTGGAGCCAGATAGTTGCGTCCCAGGTGCTCCACAATTGTCCATACGCGATCATTGGAGATCTGGCCCACGGCGGAAGGGGGGTATCGCCAGACGCACAGGCCGGCGGAGATACGGCACAAGCGATCTCGAATCAGGATGTAGTCGGAACCGCACCACCAGATCGGCGGTGCCTCATGAGAGAGATTGCTGAGAAACGGGACATCGAACTTGAAGAGTGACTTCCCCGACTGAAGATCCCAGCAGAACCCGACGTGCCTCCGGCGGCCGTAGCTCGAGAGCAGCAGCAAGAATCGCCTCCCGTCGGGACTGAACGACGATGCCGTGAAGACCGTCGATTCGTCGAAATCCGGCTTGATGGTTGCGACGGCCGTTCCGGAAAAGCCGTCGTAGAATTCGACACGTGCGTTCTCGGCGCCTCCCTCTCCGACGAAGTTGGCGATCCACTGCCCGCCACGGCTTACCGCCAGCGTCTGTGAATGGCCGGTCTTGAAGGAGTATCTTGGCTGTCCGGTGAGTAGATCCAGAAGGATCGCTTCTGCGTGATTTGTGCGAACGAGCAGCGAGATGGGGTTCAGAAAACAGGCCCATTCGACACTCGGCGATCGTTTGTCCGGCAGGGAGAGCGATTGCGTCAGCGTGGCCGTGTTTTCGTGCCACGTCCAGATTCCCAGAGTGTCCGGCTGCTGCGTGGTGTTGGTGGAGACAACGGCCATACTGCGCCCGTCGGGTGAAAGTGCAGCGATCCGAGTGTACTTTGGCAGTTGGAAGGTCCCCAGGGCTTGCCCGGTTTCCACATCGTAGAGTGTTCCGTGATCGCTTTCGGACAATTGCGTTCGGTCCGCCTGTTCCACCACGACGCGAGGCAAGGCGAAGGCGAAATGAACTCGTCGCAGTCGTCTATCGCCGACGTCAATCGATCGAACCTGGAATGGCGGCCTTCCCGGATCAGCGGTCAGAGACCACGTGCGTGACGGTTGATTCGACGGGGCTGGTTCCGGCCGCTCTGCGGTGGGAGCGGGTCTGGTCGTACTCTTGTCGGCATGGGGCGCACCGCCCAAGCGAGGAGGCGTTCGTCGGGTCTTATTCACAGACGGCGCGCCTCGCGAAGCCCACGAGACAGCCATAATCACGATCGCACCGATGACAATCGCAGCGCCGGCCGCGATACCCGCGATCACGCCTGGGTGCATGCCATTCCGGCTTCCCCGGGAGGGAAACGCTTCGAACGGCTCTGCGCTTGCAGGGAACTGCCCGCTGGTTGAGTAATCGACGTGGGACGCGGGACCGGCGGGCAGATCGGCGTAGGCCTCGATTAGCGGGTCGAGGATCGGGGCTGCCTCGCGGACGATCGATACGACATGACCGCATGTTTGACAACGCGCTCGCTTTCCCTCCAGGTGATCGGGAACCTCGAACCGGCGACCGCAATGAGGGCACCCAAAGGAAATGGGCATCGTTCGGAACCTATTGATGGTTGCATGGTTAATGAGCCTGTTCGGCCAACCGATCCTGGAAGGAACAGGATCGTGATTCGTCGTATCCCAACATCAAGATGCCTTCCCACACTGAAGAGAACTGCCTCACTCACTTGTCAAAGGTCCGGCGATTGAACCACGTGCTTCTGGGCAAGTACGGCGCCGCGTCCCTCGTGGCCCGTGCGCTCCTCACGCGAATGTCCGTAAACCCGAACCCGTTCTCCAGCGCCGACTTCTGGAACGGATCTGGAAACTCCAAACCCTCCAACAAGTCGATCGCCGCCTCCCAATGCTTCTCGCGCACCTCTTCTATGACTCCGTTCTCGTAAACAGGGTCCCTGACTCGCACCTCCTCAGGCATCGGGACCTCACACTGCACTTCCCATCGTGTCGCCCCCTTAGGGTCGATCAGCTCAAGCTTCAGACAGAACAATGTGTTAGGAACGCTCGCCCGCTCCATCCACCAAGAGTCCCTGTACTCGAGCGGTTCTCCTTCCGTCTCTTCAAGAGCCGTTACGCGTAAACACATCGCCGCGTACGAGTCCAGACGATATCCTTTGCTTTTCAGACGCTCGCCGACCGTCCTCGAGACCCGGCGTTCGAGACGTGCGGTGGGGGCGCGTTCTCCGCCGCGTACTTCCACCCTCAATGCGTCGCCAGCTTGAAGCATGGCCCACGTACTCGATATCTTCTCATCGATGACGGCCAGATCGCCGGACCGAGGAAGATCTGCCAGTAGAAGGCATTTCCGGCCAGAGTCTCGCACGGTAATCCATGGGTGTCCTCTGCAAAGACCTGCGGGGGCAACGTTTGTGTAGCACCATACACATCCTCCTACTTCGAGCCGGTACAGCCGCTGTCCGAACATGAGATGGTCGCTTCCGCACCACCACACAACGTCTTCTTCGGAAGCAACCGCAGAGGCGTACGGGATCTGGAACTCGGCGAGTTGCTCCCCGGCATTCACATCCCAGCAAAGAACGGTCTGTTGACGCTGTTCGGGCCGTGACAAAACCAGCGCGAATCGTTCGCCGTCCGGACTGAAAGCAGAACTGGCAAAACGCGCGGCTTCTCCCTGAAGTGGCCCCAGGGTCCCGACAATCGCCCCTGTGGACGACTCGTGAAAGCGAACGTTGGAGTTGGATTCGTCATACGTAGTGAACCATCGCCCCCCGGGGCTGATCGCCGGCCACTGGGAGTCCTCAATATCGAGCAAGTGCTCGACCTTCCCGGTTCCTGTGTCGTAGACTCGTGTCTTCCCGAGTTTCTCCTGAACGAGCAAGCGGGCCGGCGCCAAGTAGGCGGCTCTCTTGATCGTACGACGTGCTTCTCCTTCCAGCCGCGTCGCAGATTCGCTGCAAGTCGCGTCAGCACCCCAATTCCAAATCGCCACCTGGGCACCTTCCGACCCGCCGAGCGCCACCGCCATCTCCTTGCCGTCGGGTGATAGTGCCAATACAGTACAGCCATCCGGCAACCGTGCCGAACCAAGCACTCGTTCCTGCACGAGATCACAAAGTGTTGCCTGCTCGACCGACGCGTCGCCATCAGACACATGCTGCGCGATGACGGCGTTCGGCACGTCGCGTGCCAGGAATACTCCCGAGTTGTTGTCCGTCTCGCCGGCGTCGAAAGGACGAATCGCGAGTTTCTTGCCCACTCCGCTTGCCGGATCCGGCGGCAGAGTCCAGGGCTGAGAAGATGCGTCGAGCATCTGAGGAGGGCTCGGCTGGCGTGCACCTCCAGAGAACAGAGCATGCACGCCCACGACGACCAGGCCCAACACTGCCACAACACCAATCACCGCCAGGCCGATCGTAGCCGGAGGCAGACCGCGGCGTGCGTGCCCCGGACCAACCGGACCCAGCGGCAAAGGTGCTTCGTTCGTCGGCACATGCGCGACTGGAGCAGGGCTCCTCTGCACGGTTCCGGCCAACGGCGGGACGTCTCCGCCCTCGCCCGCCGAATCAACGGACTGCGCGCCCTCCCTGATGATCGGGATGACCCGGCCGCAGGTCTGGCACCGAACTCGCTTTCCCTCCAGGTGATCGGGAACCTTGAACCGGCGACCGCAATGAGGGCACCCAAAGGAAATGGGCATCGTCGCGAACCTCCCACCGCTTCACAATCACTCCTTGAGGGATTCGCCGAACGGCGCGAACCGCCTGCAAACCCCGGGAGAATGTCTCCCACGGCAAAGACAAGCCTGACGGCGGACCATCACCTTCCGTCGCGAGCCTCTTATACACTATATGGGCGACGCTGTCAAACTCGGGATGTAAGTAGTTCGTCCTGCGGACGACACCCCGTTCGCGGAAAGAGGAGAAGCTTTTTCGAGCGGCGGCTATTCCCGGCCCGGCCCCGGTAATTCGGCTGGAATGAACACGCGTTCGGAAGGTTCGTTTCCTGTGGGATAGCGATTGCCGTTCAAGGTCGGCGGAGTAGATCGCGGATAGCAGTGGTCGTGGGCAAGGCGTCCGGCAGGCCCGATCGAGCGGAAGCCCTCTTCGTAGAAGGCGATCCCGTGCGTTTCCAGGATCGTGCCCATTTCCAGTTCCAAGGCAGCTAATTCGGCGTTGTATTGGAGCAGGGCCTGCACTTCGGCGCTGGCGGCATTTCCCCAACTGGTGACGGCTTGCAGGAAGTTGAGGTAGATTTCACGTCCCAACTTGTAGTTCTCCCACTGAACGATGACATTCTCGACACCGAGTTCGCTGGCCGTCTTTGCGTCCAGATACTCTTGATAGTATTGGGCCAGGTTGCGATAGCTCTGAGCCAGGGAATGCGACGCCTGGCGGAGCCCCTCGTGGAGGTTGGCCCGATCGCGCGCGAGCAGGAGTTCCATGCGGCGGAGATCGGCCCGGGCCTGGCGCAGTCCCAGCGGCATGGAAACGTCAATCCCCAGTTGCCACCCCGGGAAGTCGCCGGGGTGGGCAGCCAGATAATCGCCTGAGAAAGTGCGCCCTTCCAGACCGTTCCATCCGTACCTCGCGACAGCGTCGACGCTCGGCAAGGCGGTATTCCGGGCCAACTGGAGTTGTCGTTCGGTCGAGTCGAGAACCAGTTTCAGTTCGATCAGATCGCAACGATTCCGCTCTGCCGTCAGGAGCGTGTTCTGCCAATTGACTTCTACACGCTGATCGCTCAGCGGAGTTACGGGTACAATCTCAACCCCGTCGAACGGTTCCAGCCCCAGAATATCGCGGAGCGATTGTTCCCTCTGCAGGACCCTGGCCTCGGCCGAGGTCTGCGCGACGCGGAAGTTGTACTCCGAAGATTTCGCTTGGACCACTTCACCTCGATTGGCTCTGCCGCTTTCGAACTTGGCCGTGGCCCAGGTTGAGGCCCAGGCTCCTTGCTGTGTTTGTTCCTGACGGACCCAGGCATCGAATCGGGAATAGACCAGGGCCCAATAGGCTTCGATCACGCTCTGGACTTCACGCTGCACCGCAAACTTCAACTGGTAGAAAGACCGTTCGGTGTCGATTCGCGCCAGCACGATCGGGGTCAGGTTGGCCTGGCGTCCGAAACCCTGGAGGAGCGGCTGAGTGATGCTCAAGTCAACCGAAGAACGCGAGGATGGGTTGAGCAGCAGCGGGTCGGTGGTGTCGACGGTGGTAGGGTTCGTTCTCACGTCGAGCCCCAGGTTGCCGCCCATCTGGGTTGTTTTGGAGACGCCGAGGGCCATGTCGTAATCGTGAACGGGATCGCCGTTGATCGATACCCCCGAAGGCGCGGCGGCGTCAAGTTCGGCCGTCGGATAGCGAAGGCCGTTGAAACGGTTCTGAACGGCGAAATTGGGATCGAAGGTTGCCCGGGCGCGGTCGATCTGGGTGTTGGCGATGGCCGGGTCATAGACCGTCCGGCCGCTGGTGCCGCCCAGCACGCGGATCACCTCGGAGTTCTCCAATGCGATGCGGATGGCCTCGTCGAGCGTCATCGGGTAGGCGGGCAGCTTCGGCTGGGCTTCCTCGGGCCCCTTGACGGTGGTGGGGACGCCGACCGCCGGCAGGTGCGCGCAGCGCATCTGCGAGGGAGAACGGATGGCGAGACATTTCTGCTCAGGCAAGATGGGCCGGCACGGCTCTTGGGCGCGAGCGGATCGGTCGTGCGGCGGAGCCCAGAACCAGGCGGCCAGGCAGAGTAGGATCGCGCAAAAAGTTCTCATACCCGCATCATCGGCCGGGCAAAACAAGAGTAATCACTTCAAACGGGAGAATCGTTCCGACCAAATTAGACGGCCCGCGTGCACATTCCGCACGGATTACCGAGGTTGCGAGCCGGCGCTTCCGGATTCCCGCGCAAAGATTCGCCAACCGGCAAGGTTTCACGGACCGGTACGAGCGGCCTTCTCGCGGCTCGGCTTTCCAGAGCCGAGTCCAAGAACTGCCGGAAAGACCCGGCTCTGGAGAGCCAGGCTACGTTGGTGGCTACGTGCGCCAGCGGATGCGGGCGAGCAGGAGATTGCCTCGCCAGCCGTTGGCGGGGAGGCACTCACCGACGGTCACCCAGCTTTCATCCGGCGTGGCGTTGGTGATGTGGAAATTGCCCATTCGCGCCACGCGGTCGGGATCGTTGACTCCGTCGCCGATCATGGGCAGGACGACCCGTTCCGTGGAACGAAGGAGGCACAGCCGTTCGGGGTCGACCTGGGCCAGATAGACTGGCGCTCGCCATCGCATGACGTTGGCATTCGCTTCCGCTTTGCGGGTATAGACCAAAAACAGGGCGTCGCCATGGGTGAGCCAGTGTTGCTGGGTGGTCGACATCGTGAGCGGCCGGCCGTCGTCCCATGTCCAGGCCCTCTGTTCAGACCACTCCAAGCCGTTTTCGGAACGGCTCACATAGCCGCGGTCGTCTTCGGCGCGAATGGTCATGAAATAGCGGCCGCGGAATTGAGCAAGCGAAGGTTCGAGCAGCCCCCGTTTGGCGTTGTTGATCAGCTCGTTTCCCACTTGCTTGACGGTTAGCGTTTTCCCGTCGAAGGCGCAGAGTGCCGATGAGACTCGCCGGGCGGGCCACTGGGCGTTGCCGAAGGAGAACGGTAGGAGCACGTCGCCCGATTCGAGCATGATCCGCTGCCCGCAATTGCTCGTGTAGATCTCCGAGCCACGGGGATCGTCCCAAACGAGTTTCTGCGGTTGCGACCAGAACCCTTCGGCGTCGCGAACCGAATAGACCGGCCAACGTGGCCCCTGGGGATTCGCCAGGCATCCTTCGCGATAATAGACGTTGTGGCCGATGGCCAGCGTGGTGTTCGTTGCCGGGTGGTAGTCGGGGGAGACGTCGCACACGCCTTCTGCCAGGCCAGGCGTGTCCGTGTCACGGCGGCCCAAACCGGGAATCGGCTGGGGATCGCTCCAGGTCTTGCCCAGGTCGGAGGAAGTGCACCACTGGACCGGCCAGAAGTAGTCGGAACCGCTGATTCGCTGCATGGTCATGAGGGCGACGGGGCCGTCGCTCGTGGGGATCATGCATGCCCGGGGATGGAACCAGGCCCATTCTTCCTTTCGCGAACGACCGTTGTCGACTGCCTCCACGGTGATCGACTGGATGAGATCGTCGCCCGGAAGTGCCGCCATGGTTGCGCGGTTTGTCCAGGAGCCGGCAACTGCCAGGGCGGAAAGTCCTTGAAGAAACTGTCGTCGTCCGATTTCGTGTTGGTCGGGCATAGCTTGCGCTTCCGGTGGGTATGAGATGAGGCATTTCTCGGTCGTGTCTTACTGCAGATCGAGCGTCCGTGCAGGTGCCGGTGTGTCGGTCGCAAACAACTCTCGCCCGTCGATACTCAACGATCGCCCGTCGACCAGGTGAGCTCGCAGCGGGCGTCCATTCGCATCGCGAGACAGGTGGAGTGCCGTTCCGGAAAAGCGGATCGAATCGCACTGGATCTCGGCCGGTCCGTCGTAGGAGATGAGGAAGCGATCGTCGCCGCAGGCAATGGCGGCGCAGGTCTTGCCGTCGGAACCAACCGCGTCCAGGCGGCGTACGACGAGCGGTGTCGCATCTCCGGGGGAAAGGGGTTGCACGACCGTCTCGAAATGGCAGGGGAGTCTCGTCTGCCGGCGGTAGACGATGTCGTGGGAGGGCGCGATGGCAAAGGCCGAATACCAACCGCGGACCGGGTTCTTCTGACCGATCAGGTCGAGTACCTCGCAGCCCTCGATCTCGGCCGGGAGAATAGCCACGTTGGCGTCGTTGCTTTCCCGAGTGACGACGGATCCGTCGGGGCCGATCGCCAGTTCGACCGCCCGGGCCTGGCGGCCCACGCCGCTGCCGGTCATGACCGGGGACGGGTGAAACAGCAGGTCCACCGAATGCTCGCCTTCGCCCAGCAGGCGATCGCAGACGACCAAGTACCGGCCTTCGAGATAGAACAAATGCCGCTGGTGCCGAACGTTGCGGAGCCGCTTGGGAGGCTTGACCGCGTATTCTCCCCCCCAGATCTCACCGCCTCGCGGAGTGTAGCTGTGACGATAGACGCCGGTGGCGAAGCTGAAAGCGTCACCCAGCACGAAGCGGCGGTCCGGATCGGGGATCGTCTCGCCGGGGCCCAGTCCGCGGTGCTGGCTGAGACCGTCGATGACCACCGTATTGTGACTCCAACTGCCTCGCCAATAGGGTTCGAATTCGTTGCGCCGGTACGAGTAGATACCCGGGTCGCCGATCAGCTCGCGGCCGCCCGCATAGTAGACGAAATTGAGCTTGTCCTCGTGCTGGTGGCCGGAACCGAAATAGCCGGCGTCGAAGATGACCACCTGCCCTTCGGGGCCCCAGCGATCTCGCATCACGCAGAAACCGGCGTGCGTGAAGTCATGCGAGGTAATATTTGGCGGAGTGCCTTCGGCGCCTTGCGAGGCGAACCAGCGAAAGTCGTCGCGGCCGAACACCTCGGCCCCCGTCTGGTAGACCTCCATGGCGGACTGTCGCTGGGGACTGGCGTCGTTGATCATCGGTATCGTATTGTCAGGATAGGCGATGTACTCGAGGGCCTCGACGCCCGCCTCGTACTGTCTCATCAGGTCTTCCGAAATCGGCGTTCCCGTCGATTTGGCCAGCCTCAGCGCCGAAGCGATTCCGATCAGCGGGAACCGGTGATAACCGGGCGAACACTCCGACTGGAACCCGTCGGGCAGGAACGCCCGGGCATCGGCCCAGTCGAGGCGATTCATGGCCACCTCGTAGAAGAGCGGCGACAGCTTAAACTCGGGAAAGAGCACCGCGATGCAGGCCAGGCCCGACGATTCCACTTGCAGCCAGTTTCCCCCACCGGCCGCGTACATGCACAGGTACTCGCCGTGGGCGAGCATCGATTCGGCCATACGAAACAGGCATTCCCGCTTGAGTCGGGGATGATCGGACAGCCCCAGCAGAATCCTTCCCCATTTCTGGCCCACTCGTCCGCCGCATTCCAGGGTGCGCCACTGGGCCGAGGATCGCCGGAAAGGCGGCGGGCTGGCCGCGTACCACGAATTGAACTGCCGGCACAGATGATCCACGTACTTCTCGTCGCCCGTTGCCTCGTAGGCGTTGGCCAGAGTCCACATCCAGGAGTGGGCGTTCATCCACACCCGGCTTTCGATGTCGTCGTCGATCACTTTCGCCCAGTCGACTTCACTGCCGTAGTCGTAGCGACGGAACATGTGGGCCTGCAGGATGAAGATGTTGCGGCAGATGTCGTCGGCTTCCTGCAGGTCGACGGCCTTCGAGAAGTTGATATCCGGCCAATTGCCGCTGCTGAAGCGCTTGCTGAGCACTTCGAGGTAGGCGTCGCGAGCCTTGGCCCACTGCTTGTCGGTGGCGGCACGAGCCACGTCGCGCATGTCGGGCCGGGTCAGGTCGATCTGCGAGAAGAAATGCTCTTCGGAGCCGTACGGTTCCAGTTGTCCGGGCACCGGACCCAACTCGGCAACGACCGGGGCGGCTGCGGCGATGACCGGCGACGTCTGGTCGCCGGCATAGGTGGCGAACTGTCCGCGGGCCGTGCGAAGCCATTGCGCCGCAACGGCGGCCAGCGTCGAATCGGCAGGGGCGCGATCGCCGAGAATCTTGGCCGTTGCGGCGAGCGTTGCCGACGAGGCACAGAGGATCCGATCCGGAGCGTGCCGATGGCCCGTTCGCACCGGCATGGCCCACTGGAGCCGCTGGGCCTGCAAGATGCACAGCCGAGCGATCTCGGTTCGCCCTTGCGGTCTTCCGCCGGCCAGGTAGGCCAGGCACTTCGCCTGGCGAGACGACGCATCGTCCGTGTCCCACAGCGTCGGTCCCCGGGCGGAAGGGGGCGCGATCGGATTCTTCTCGACGAACGCGGCGGCCGCTTTGGCGAAGCCCGGATCATCGGCAGCGGGCAGCCCGTCGTTTGCCGCACAGAGCACGGAAATGTCGGCCGGGAATCCCACCGGCGCCGCGACCAGAAGCGTCGCAGCCCCGTCGACATCCAGGGGTGGGAATGATTCCGCCCGGGCGACCTGCGGGGCCAGAGCGACTCCGATCAGTACGAGCCGCGCAAGACGGAACATATGTTGAGACCTGCGAGTGTTCACGTTGTTGGGCCTCCAGCGATGCGGGAAACAACCAGACGTGACTCACTTCTATCGCAGGGCAAGACCGTCCGCAAGAGGCCGCTTCGGGATTGGCAACTCCCGTTGTCAGCGAGAACCGTCCCGTCCGGCCCGGATCGGCAGGGCGGGACTGCCGGGCAGGACTTGCCAGGCATCTCCGTCCGGATTGGCGAACCGTGGATCCGCCCAGACGGAGCCGGTGTCCTGCTCCCGATCCTTCTGCCACGCCGACAGGTCGGTGTATTTCCGGTGTTTGGACCTCCAGGGCACTCCGAACAGCGCGAGTTGCTGTCCTTCCCGGAACCAATAGAGATTGTGGTCCAGACGAATCGAGGCCTTGTCGGGATCGTAGATTTCGGCAGTCGCTATGTCGTTGCCCGAGGGATGGGGTCCGAAGAACGGATTGTCGTACCAGTAGCCGATCTGGTACTGCGTGTTGAGAGCACAGATGTTGTGGCGGATCACCAAATCGTGAACGTGGTAGGAGACGAGGTTGCCGTCGATGCCCTTGAACGTCCGCGGGCCTTGCTCGCGGATCGAGATGCCCGTCGCGTTGAGGACACAAGTGTTGTGCTCGATCGTACAGTGATCGCTTTCGGCGACGGCGATGCCGCCTCGGCCCCAGTTGCCGTCGAGGCCGTTGCGAATGCAGAGGTTGTTGCGAATCTGAAACCCCCCGCTGATTTCAACGAAGATGCCGCTCTGAGCGTTGTCGACCGCCGTGCAGTCTTCGACCACCACGTCGCGGACGTCGATATCGAACCAGAAGGCGTTGCCGTCGTTGGCCTCGGCTCGACAGCGCCGCAGGATTCCGTCTCGGGCGTGGGCGATCTTCATTGCCCCGGCTTCCCAGCCCTTGTCAAAACCTTTGAGGTTGTTGTGGTCGAAGACGACGTCCTCCAGCAGGAAGCCTCGCCCGGAGCCCCCGGCTCCTTGCTGGCCGTTGTGGTGGGAGTGGACTCGCCGCAGCGTGACATCGTTCCCTCGAAAGGTCAAGCCGTTGCCGTTGGTCCACTCGCAAGTGCAGTCCTCGATGAGCCAGTGGTCGCCCTTGGCGTACAGAGCGCCGTACTGGGCCTTGTTGGCGGCATGTCGAATCGTCAGCCCGTGAACATGGATATGGTCGACCGGTTCGTCGCCCCAGCCCAATCCGAAGCACAAGGGGCGTACGCTTGCTTCAATAAGCCGCTGGTTGGGATCGGCGTCATCTTTCAAACGCACGTAGAGCGTCTTCTCGTCAGGGATGGCGCAGAACGTGTCAGGCTTCATCTCCGAGACAAGGGCAACCTGCTTCAGTAACTGCCCGTCGGCAATCACCTGTTCGCAACGCCCGATGAGCCGGTGGAAATCGTCATTGGGGTGAGTTGGAAAGCGGTAGGTCCAGGGCGTCTTCTTCCAGAGCCCTTTGCCGGCGGGCGTCCAGCCGGTGACGATATCGGCACCGCTGATCACGACCTCCTCACCTTCCTCGGCCGCGTAGGTGATGGGCTTCGACTCGGATCCGCTTCGAGGCGGCTTGACGCATTCGCGATACGTGCCCGCGTGGATGACCACGGTGTCTCCTGGTTCGAGCGTCTCGGCCGCCTTGGAGATGGTGTTCCATGGCCGGTCGACCGTGCCCGGGTTCTCATCCGATGCAGCTTGCCCCTGGGCGACGTGGAACGTCTCGGCGGCCACATTGCCGGTTATTACGGGCAGCAAAGCTATGGTCAGCAGAGTCACTCGCTTCATATTCATCCTCTTGTGCAAGTAAGAGGGAAAACCGCTCATGAACACTGACGAACGCTAATGACGTCAATGGGATCAGCGTTCATTGGCGTTCATCAGCGGTTCAGTACTGGAGGCGTCAGCGAGGTCCAACTTCTCTCGATCTCTTCCAGCGTCTTTCCTTTCGTTTCCGGTACCATGGCGATCATGAAGACGGCCAGGACCGCACAGAAGGCGGCATAGATGAAGAACGGGAAACCGTGGTTGAATGTCTCGATTAACCACTCGTTTTCATCCATCATCGGGAAGGTCTGGGAAACGACGAAATTGGCCGTCCAGAGACAGAAGGTGGCGATCGCCATGGCCCGGCCGCGGATCTTGGTCGGGAAGATCTCCGACAGGATCACCCAGGTCACCGGCCCGACCGACAGGGCGAAGCAGGCGATGTAGCCCAGAACGAACGTCAGCAGCCAGACGTCGGCCCGGCCCAGGCAGGCCGCCGCGCCCAAGGCGGTCAGGCACAGGCCCATTCCCGTCGAACCGACAATCATCAGCGGCTTGCGGCCGATTTGGTCGACCGTCCAAATGGCGATAACTGTGAACGTCAAGTTCACTGCACCGACGACGATGGTCTGCAAAAGCGCTGCGTCAGCTTCGGCCCCTGCCATCCCCTTGAAGATCTCAGGCGCGTAGTAGAGGAAGACATTGATGCCCGTCACCTGTTGAAGAATCGCCAGGACCACGGCGATCCACAGGGCAACGCGCATTCCCGGCGCCACCAACTGCCCCAGCGACGGAGATTCGTGGGATAGCACCTCCCCGATCTCTGCCATTTCCCGTTCGGCGTGCTGAAGGCCGCCGATCCGAACCAACACCTCCCGGGCCTGGTCCGACTTGCCCTGCCGGCACAGGAACCGCGGGCTTTCAGGCACGGTGAACATGAGCACCAGCAAAGCCACCGCGGGAACCGCCTCGGAACCGAACATCCAGCGCCACCCCGCCACTTCGTTCCAAGCCTCGTCGCCGAGTCCCGCAATCCAGTAGTTGACGAAATAGACCACGAGCATCCCGGTCACGATCGCCAGTTGATTCACGCTCACCAGGCGGCCGCGAAATCGGGCCGGGCTGATCTCGGCGATATACATGGGGCTGGTCATCGAAGCCGCCCCCACTCCGACGCCGCCGACGATGCGGAAGATGATGAACTCGGTGAGCGTCCGCGGGATTGCCGTGCCGATCGCCGACACGAGGAACAAGACGGCTGACAGAATCAGCGTGTTGCGTCTGCCGAACCGATCGCTGATCCAGCCGGCCACGGCCACGCCCAGAATACAACCGGCCAGGGCACACGAGGTTGCCCAACCTTCGGTTGCGGCATCCATGGCGAAGTGACTCTTCATGTAGCCGATGGCCCCGGCGATCACCGCCGTATCGTAGCCGAACAACAGTCCGCCCAGCGTCGCCACCAGGCACACGCGGGAAACATAGGCGATGCTGCCTTGCCGCTGGTTCATTGGCTGTCTCGGATGGCTCGGAACATGGCTTGAGCGTTCGCCAGCGGCGTGTTGCCCAGGGTGTTGTGAATCGTGTTGAACACGAACCCGCCGCCGTCGTTGAAGATCTCGATCCGCTCGCGAACCTCCCGATAGACCTCGTCGGGAGTGCCGAAGGGGAGCGTCTTCTGCGTGTCGACCCCGCCCCCCCAGAACACGAGGTCCTTGCCGAACTCACGCTTGAGGGAGCGAGGATCCATCTTGGCCGCGGAACACTGCACGGGGTTGAGAATATCGAAACCGGCCTCGATCAGGTCAGGGAGCAGATCCCACACGCTGCCGCAGGTGTGGATGAACGTCTTCCAGTTCGTCTTCTCGTGGATCAGCCGATTGATCCGCATGTGGTAGGGTTTGAACAGGTCGCGGTAGGAGTCGAGCGAGCAGAACAGGCCGCGTTGCGTGCCGAAATCGGTGCCGGTAATGACCACGACCTGGACGGCGTCGCCGAGGATCTCGATCAGCGTCTCGATATTCTTCAGGCCGAACTCGCACTGCTTCTCGAAGACGGCCTTCACGTAATCGGGCCGCATGGCCGTCGAGATGTACCACTCCTGGATATCGCGGATTCCCTTGGGATGCTTGAGAAAGGGCGCCGGCACCAGGGCGATATCGCCAAAGGCCGTGCCGGGGATGACCGCAACCGCACCATATTCCGCTCTCGCCGCGAACCACTGGCGGGCTTTCCTGAAGTGCGCCACGTCTTCGTCGCTCAAGAGGCCAAACTCTTCACAATTGTCGTCCGGGTTGAGTTTCGCCTCGTCGATCGGTTCCTGGCGGACGATGGCGTCGAAGAAGTAGCCACCTTTGGGCATGCGGACGGAAGGCGGGACGGAAGTGTCGCCTTCCGGGTAGGCCAGCAGGTCGCCGGTCGCTTCGTCGACCGTCGTGTTGAGGTTGTGCGGCACGAGCACTTCGATGCCGTCGAACAGGGTGAACGGCTTCCAGTCGCGCTCGTCGGTGCCGAACAGGCTCTTGCGGCCGCCGCGACCGATCACGTCGATCCCCAGGGCCGCTCGCAATTCGTCGTCGATCTCGCCGAGCATCTGGTAGGGTTCGACGACCCTGACGCGATATTCCTGGTCGCCCAGCACGGCCTTACGCAGCTTGTCGACCACCGACACGTGCATCCCGGTCACCCAGGTTCCGCCGATATCCACGCAGACCCGGTCGGGCTGCCGGTGGCGGAGCGTGGCCTGAAGACGTTCTTTCCCGTTCATCACTCGCTCCTTCAACAGGGCATGCCCGATTCTAGCGGTCCCGGACGCCCCCCGAAATGGACCGACGTCTCAACCACATGGACAAAATTCGCATGGATGGCTCGCTGGCGTTAGAATTACGATATTCTGGAACGACCTGCATAAAGGAACTTCGCATGTCCGCCGTCACCGATCGAATGCGGCTCGCCTACATGTACGGCGGACTGGTGTCGTACGGTCCGGGCGAGGCCCTGGGGCCGCGGGTGCTGACGGATTGGGAGTTTGTTTTGATCCTCGAGGGGCAGGTTCGTTATCTGGCCAATGGACGGCAATACGCTGCCCCGCCGGGTAGCGCGATCCTGGCACGGCCCGGTTTTCACGAGGCCTACCAGTGGGACGAGACTTCGCGGACTCGTCACGCCTACTTCCACTTCGACATTGCGGAGCTTCCGGCCGACTGGCCGGATCCCGAGGCCTGGCCGGTGGTTCGTTCCAAGCCCGTGCCGGTGATTGCGGCCTTGTTTCGTCACGTGATGGATCGGATCTTCCTGCACCCCGAATGGCCGGCGGAACCGCCCCATGCAGAAGATTGCCGGGCGGTCGAGACCCTGATCAGCCTGTTCATTCAGGAACAGATCACGGAATCGGGCCAGTTCGAGCGAAACCGCCCGGAACCCGTCAACAAGGCGGTGAAGTGGATGCGGGAGGTGATCGACGAAACGCCGCAACTCAATGTACGGCTCGGCGACCTGGCGATCGCTGCCGGTTGTTCGGAGAAGCACCTCTGCCGGCTTTTTCAACAGACGTTCGGGCATTCGCCCATGCAGACGCTGCGGCTGCTGCGATTGCAGTTGTCTTTGACCCTCGTGGTTCGCACGAATCTGCCGATCAAGCAGATCGCCCGCCGCTGCGGGTTCGACGATCCGCTGTACTTTTCCCGGAGTTTTTCCCAGTGGTTCGGCAAGTCGCCGAGCGAGGTTCGATTGGGTCTCAAGCAAGGGCTGCCGCCTCCGGTCAACCCGCTTCCGGTCGATATTACGCCGCGGGTGCATTGGTAGCTTTGGGCTGTCTGTTTCTGACGGCATGACGGTGTGGGGGGGCCTTCGTGTCGGCGAGAATCGCGGTTGAGGCCGGGGGATCTGCATCGCGCGTTTTTGAGGAACCGTACACGGCAGTGTGGCGCGGTCGCTGCAGAGGGGGGAACGCTTCACTCCTTCCAGGATGGCTTTAGAATTCTGACCGGTCGATGTGAGGATCGACCGGTTAGAAGAACATGTTGCCAGACAAGGAGAGAAGCATGGTAACCACGAATACGACGATAGCTACCGATCCACGATACGCCGAAAAACGCGAGCAGTTCGCCGACAGACTGATTGCCGCGATCAATTCGGCCGGCCTGACGATGATGATTTCGATCGGACATCGCACGGGCCTGTTCGATCACATGATGGAGATGGATTGGGAACGTGCTGGGGGGTGGAACGTGCCCAAAAGATGCTGGCCGAGGCCGGTTTCACCAAGGTGAACGTGCAACGGCTCGAGCACGACATCTTCAACTGCTACTTCGTGGTCCAGAAGTGAACTCAGTCGAGCTGTTCCAATTGTACGCCGAACGAATCGACTGACGGACCGGTGAAGTGCGGCGCGTGGCGGTGAAGCTTTGGCGCGGCAACCGGTTGATGCGGGGCATGCTGCACCGTGCCCGGATCGATGCGGTGGACGGAGAGATCCGCCGGACGGCAACCCAGCGATCCGGTCCAGGTCTCGTAGGGGCGTCCTTTCCGTTCGTCGCCGTGGAAGAGGACCGTGTAGCTCATCACGTTCCGCGGGATGAACTCATGTTGATCGGGGGCCAGGCAGGTCTGCCGGTATACGCGCCGCCAGGTACCCGAGTTGAAGTACTCCTGATTGAGGACGCAACCCGAGGCGTAGCTGGCATCGAGGGGCAGACTTTCTGCCACGTGGGTATGGCCGTAGACGATGTACCTGGAACGCCGGCTGCGAAAATCCTGTTCGGCCAGGGCATGCTGGAAGTAGGAGGGGCTTTCCACTCCCCGGATGCGGTTGAGCCAGGTCGCGATGGAGCTGGCCCACCCGATCGACAACCGCTTGCTGAAACGCAGGGCGTTCTGCAGACCGTCGACCAGATCGAAGGGATTCCGCGTGTCGTACCTACGGACGAAGTCGATTTCCAGGAACTCCTCCACCAGGTGGTCCCAGACCGACTTGACCCGTTTCCGCAGAGAGGGAAAGTCGCAGGTCCGCTCCAACAGGCCGTCGATCCAGACGGGGACCAAGAGCAGCGGGCGCACGTTGTCGATCTCGCGGAGGCCCAGGATCGTGGCCGCCGAGAGATCTTCGCTCAGTTCGCGCCCGACTTCCACGGCGAAGCGGTTGAGCAGATCGATGACGATGCAGTCGCCGAGGCTGCTCAGGTCGCGATCGCCTCCGAAGTTGAGGGGATCGAACTGGTCGCCGTGCCGGGCGGTCACCTTGTGGCGGCGCATTACCGAGAGCAACGAGTCGGATTCACCGGCGTCGTGGGGGAAGGGTTCGTTGGCGTCGTTTGCCAACCCCATTCGCTCGACGATTCTCTTGCGGAGGGCCGAGTATTTCGTACCGGGAAGATGATAGAACCAGTCGTGATTGCCGACCATGTAGTGCAACCGGACGGCCACGGGCTGGCGTTGCCCCTCGCAGTTGATACCGCCCGAGCGGAGGGCCGTTGGAATCGTCAGGCCGTGCTCGCTGTTCAGATCGCGGAGGATCGTCAGGCCCGATTCATTGTGGACGAGGATGTCGGCCGTGATTTTCGAGACGAGGTCAACAAATTCGGCATCGTGAGGATTCTGCCAGGGGCGGATCGTGGGACGCGCCAGCCATTGGGCCGAGCGGATTGGATCGAGCACGTCGCCCAGCAGTAGCACGTCGACGTGGGAGACCGGTTGATAGCGCCCGTTGGATCGCCACGAAGCGGCCTCGGTCAGTTCGCGCAGTCTCTCCGCGAAGATCTGAAATGCACCCGGCGATGTCGTGGGGCCACACGTTCCGTCGGTCAGATGTAGATCGCTGACGATGACGAGCATCGGCGGATCCTTCCGCGCACACGATGACTCCTGTCGAAACTTGCACGGTTCGCGAACTGAGACCTGAAAGGGTACTGCCGGAAAGGAACCGCCAAACGGGCCCTGCGTCGGAACTGCAAGCGTCCATATACTCTTTGCCCCTTTTGTGTATCGGCCATTGATGGTGAGGGACATGAGGTTCAGTTAGAATGGGGAAAGTTGTCAGGCTTGGGGCCCCATCTGGGATAGTCATGTGTGGACGGTTCACTTTGCGGGCATCTGCGAGCGTTCTGGCGGAGCAGTTTGCCGCCATTGCCGACATTACCCTCGTTCCGCGATTCAACGTGGCCCCGAGCCAACCGATCGCGGTGGTGCGAGAGCGGGCGGGCAGTCTGCCCCCCCAGCGGGAGTTGGCGATGGTCCGTTGGGGTCTGATTCCGAGTTGGGCGAAGGATCCGGCCATCGGCAGCCGGATGATCAATGCCCGCAGTGAGACGGTGGGTGACAAGCCGGCCTTTCGGGCGGCTTTTCGCCGGCGGCGGTGCCTGGTGCCGGCGGACGGGTTCTTCGAGTGGCAGCGTCGTGGCAAGTCGAAGCAGCCGTACTTCATCCAGATGGCCGGTGAACAGCCTTTCGCCATGGCCGGGCTTTGGGAATCGTGGACAGGACCGGACGGGAGCGAGGTCGAGTCGTGTGCCATCCTCACTACGGTTCCCAACGAACTGATGGAGGCCATCCACGACCGCATGCCCGTCATTCTGCCCAGCGAAGCCTACGGCGAGTGGCTCGATCCGGAACAAGCCGATCCGGAACCGCTCAAACGGCTGCTCGCACCGTTCGACGCCGGGCAGATGAAGGTCCATGCGGTGAGTTCCTATGTGAACCGTCCGTCGAATGAAGGACCCGAGTGCATCGCGCCGGTGGCAGCGCTCTTCTGAGTCAGGCGGACCGTCAGATCCTGATTGGTTGACATGGCCAATCGCTGGAAGTAGGGTGGCATTTCTCGGTATGGCAGCTTGTCACGACCCACGAGGTTGGACAGATGGATTGAGGACAGAAAGATGAAGACTGCAACAAGACCGGTACTCCTGTTCTGCGCCTTGGTCGGTTTGCTGGCCGCTCGTTCTGCGGCGGCCGAACGGCCCAACGTGCTGTTCATTCTCACCGACGACCAGCGTGGGGATTGCATCAGCCTCAACCCGCGATCGATTATCGCGACTCCGAATATCGACCGGTTGGGGCATGAAGGCGTGTACTTTCCCAACCATTTCTGCACGACCTCGCTGTGCTCTCCCAGTCGCGCCTCGATCCTGTCCGGGCTGTATGCCCACGCCCACGGGGTTTCGGACAACTTCACCGAGTATCCCGAGGACATGCCCACCTGGCCCTCGGAACTGCAGAAGTCGGGCTACGAAACCGCCTACATCGGCAAGTACCACATGGGCGAGAAGAACGACGACGTGCGGGGCGGCTTCGACTATTTCGCGACCCACAAGGGGCAGGGCCAATACTTCGACAACGAGTTTCGTTTCAACGGCAAGGAAGCACGTCTGATCAAAGGCTATTACACGACGGTCGTGACCGACATGGCCGAGGACTGGCTGAAGCAGCGGTCGGGCGACAAGCCGTGGGCCCTGATGATCGGCCACAAGGCCCCTCACAGCTTCTACTTTCCGGAGCCGAAGTACGAACATGCGTTCGACCACGTGAACGTTCCCTACCCGGCCAGCGCCTTCATGCTCGACGACAACGACCCTTGGTACAAGGAGCGGCTCGACACCTGGCACGGGATCTACGGCCCACTATTTGAGTGGCGTAAGGATTGGCCCGACGATTCCCGGGCAGGGGTGGCGGCCTTCGCCAACATGCACCGCGCCTATTGGGGTACGATCCTGTCGGTCGACGACAGCGTCGGACGGCTCTACCAGTTCCTTGCCGACAGCGGCCATCTCGACAACACCCTATTCGTCTTCACCTCCGACAACGGCCTGCTCGCCGGTGAACAGGGCATGGTCGACAAGCGAACGGCCCACGAGGCCAGCATTCGCATTCCGCTGGTCGTTCGCTATCCGGGCCTGACGCCGACCGACCAGCCGCGCGTTGTGGAGCAGATGACGCTGACCACCGATTTTGCCAATTCCATTCTCGACATCTGCGGGCTGCCGACCCTGGCGAAGAGCCATGGCCGATCGTGGAAGCGGCTTGCCAGCGGAGAGAGCGATCCGGGATGGCGCAAGAGTATGTTGTATCACTACAACTACGAAAAGCAGTTTCCCTACACGCCGAACGTGAGGGCCGTCCGCACGGACGATTGGAAGTACGTTCGCTATCCCCACGGCGACGGCGGCCCGGACCGCCACAAGGCCGATCTGTTCCATTTGGCGACCGACCCGGACGAAACGACCAACTTGATCGACGATCCTCGCCACGCCGCCAAGGTGGCGGAACTCAAGGCCGAACTCGAGCGTCTGCTGGTCGAGACCGGTGCGGTGCCGGACAGGATGCCGCTCGACGAGGGCGTGAAGAAGGAGTTGCCGGATAAGAACATTCGGTAGCGGGCGTGCTTGCCGGGTGCGGCGGCAATCGAATTTAAGGCGGTGGGGATTGACATGAGCGATCGAGAATTGCCGGGGGTCCAGGAACTGTTTCGCGCCTTGAGTGAAGTCGTCGAGCCCGATTCCCTGGGCGACTGGTTTGTGACGCCCAATGAGGCATTCGGCGGGTCCAAGCCGCTTGAAGTCATCGAACGGGGCGAGATCGATCGGCTTTGGGAGATAGTCTACCGGCTGCGCTCCGGCATACCGGGTTAAGCTGCAGGACTGGTGAGCGTGCGTTCCCGCACGGAGCCAATCTCCCCTCAGGCGGCGGCTTTGTGGGCGGCCGGCTTCTTCTTCCGCGTGTCTTTCCAGCGGCGATGGACCCACCAGTACTGCTCGGGCGTTTCGCGGATCGCTTCTTCGAGCTTGTGGGTGTACCACTGCGTCAGTTCTTTGACCGTGCCCACCTGCCCGTCCGTATCGCGGGGGTCGATGAGGTCGGAGACGACCATTTCGAAGTGCATGGGCCGCTCGAGACGCCTTGCATAGCACACGGCGATGGGAGCGTCGTGTTCCAGGGCCAGCAGGGCGATGGCTTTGTAGGTGGAGGCCGGGCGACCGAAGAAGTCGATCCAGCATCCTTTGGGACCGGCGGCCTGATCGGCCAGGAAGGCCATTGTTCCCCCGCCGTTCAGCACCTCCAGGATCTGTTCGAATCCGCCGACCTTTGGAATGATGTGTTGTCCCGTGGCCCCGCGAAATCGTTCGAGGAAATCGTTCAGGTACGGATTGTCGAGGGTCCTGGCTACGGTATGCGTGGGGAATCCGAGCAGGCCAAGCATGTAGCCGCCCACTTCGAAGTTGCCGAAATGGCCGGTCACCACCACAACGGGGCGGTTCTTAAGAAACGCCTGCATAAGCGGTTCCACGTTGCGCAGGCGGACGAACTTCCGCCAATTCGTACAGTGGACCTTCCGCGGAACGTGCGCCACTTCCATGAGCAGGAGGACCAGGTGGCGCCACATTTCCCGCGTCATCTGCCGGCGTCGTCTTTCGTCAAGGTGGGGAAATGCATGGCGCAGATTCTCGTCGACGACCTCCCCGCGAAGGCGAAGCACGTCGCACGCCAGCCAAGCGAACAGGCCGGCAACGGCGACACCCGTTTCCAGGCGAATCGCTTGGACGATGCAGATGAACAGCCGCACAACAGCGTAGGTGAGGTAGTCGAGCAGCAGTCTCCGACGCACCAGTCAATCCTTCCGTGAGTATTGGCGCAGAGCGCGAGGTGTCGAAATGCACTCTTCCGCAACCCGGCCTTCCGGAGCCGAGTTTTCCGGCAGTTCTTGTGGTCGGCTCAGGAGAGCCAACCTACATGTGGGGGCGGCATTCTCGCAGGATCGGCCGATTGGGGGAAGAGCGGTTTCGGGCTACCTGCCGCGGCGAGATCGCATCCGCCAGAACAGGCCGCTACGGCCCGACGACGATTGCTGGAGCCCGTACTCTAGCAGTTGAAGTTCCCGGTAGGAAACCAGCCGGCCCTCGTTGTCTACCTGTTGCGAGGTATAGCAGATCACTCCGCCGGGTACGAGCGACGACATCCAGGTCCAAGTAGTAGTGGTCCCGGAGGCATCTTTACGGACCGACTTGACCCGGGAGGCGGCGCGAAAGTTTCGCCAGATCCGGCAGGGGGCCTCCAGGGAGACAACCTCCATGGTGGTCTCGCTGGTCGGGGTTTCGCCGTTTTCGGCGTAGAGGGCCGTCTCTTGGCGGAGAATGTAGGGCTCCACCGAGTCGGAGTAATAGACCGTCACGACCTTCCGACCGACGGAACGGGGGAATTCAAGCTTGCGGATTCGGCAGCGAATCTGCCGGTTTTCGATGACCACTTGGCCTTCACCCAGATCGGTGATTTGCGGCGTGTCGGCGTTCATCTCGCCGTGGAATCGCTTGTTGACGGTTTGTGGAGCCGTTTCGATTTCCTTGTCGCCGATCTTGGCTCCAACCTCCATTTTGAGGGTGACGCCTTCCTCTCCAACCTCAGTCAGAGTCGTCTTGGTTTCCGTCACGCTCTCCTGGGTGCCGGCGTCGCTGAATGCCTGGATCCTGACGCGAACCAGGATCCAGGCGCCGGGGTCATAGCGTCCCCAAGGATCGTGCTGCCGCGTGAGGCCGAGGTCGTCGGCCCCGGCCACTGCGCAGAGCAGGGCGGCCATCAGAAACGCGGTTCCAGCAGATACTCGCGAGGACCTCACGCCAAACTGGCTCCTCAAAGCTTGGTCAAGACGATCTCAGACCGTCGTGAATTCTCCAACTACCGGGGCACCCCTAAGTTCACAAGTATAACCCGAAGCTCACGCAACCTGCACGAAAAACCACTCTGTCGAGGGGATTTGCGTTTCGTGCTTGAGGCGATTTGGCGCAATCCGATCCGCGTTACATCGATCGCACCCTGCCTTGCAGGGGGGGTGATACTCGGGTCGTTCGTCGCTGTAGGAGCCTGTTCTACGGCCGACTATTTGAAGGGGGTCTGACCTGGAAGGGCCACTTTGTACCGGCCTTCGGCGTCGGGCAGGGTGGGAGGATCGGCATCCCATGCATAGGACGCGGGAGTGAGATCCTCGGTGCTTGCCATGGCTTGTTCCCAGGTGATTGCTTGGCCGGTGTAGCAGACCATGCGGCCGAGAATGCCCATCATCGTGCTGCGAGCCATGTAGACGCCGTTATTGATCGGCTTCCCTGAGCGAATGGAACTGAACAGGGCCTTGTGCTCGGCGACATACATGCTTTCCTTTTCGCCGCGAAACTGCCACGGATTCTCGCCTTCGATGGTGTGCTTGGGAGTGACGATGGCACGGCCTTTCGTTCCCAGAATCTGATCCGACACGTCGCCGAAGCACCCCTTCTGCTGACGGCAGTAGGAGTGAACCTTCTTGCCGTCGGGATACTCGTAGACGACGGCCATGTGGTCGTAGATGTCGCCGTACGTAGGTTGCTCGACGCGGACCTGGCGACCACCGAGTCCGTAGGCTCGGAGCGGCGGCTCGTCGCGGAACGCCCAGAGGGCTTTGTCCAGACTATGGACGTGCTGCTCGACGTTGAAGTCGCCCGACAACCAGGTGAAGTAGTACCAGTTTCGCATCTGGTAGGCCATCTCGGTGTCCTGCGGGCCGCGATGCCAGAGCTCGCCCGTGAGGTAGTTCGTGTGGACGGAGAGGACGTCGCCGATTGCCCCGTCCAGGATGCGCTGCATGGTGCCCTTGACGGCATCGTCGTATCGCCAGCAGAGGCCCGAAACCAGGCTCAGCCCCTTTTCTTCGGCCATCTTGGTTGATTCGAGGACCGAGCGGATTCCGGGGGCGTCGACGGCGACCGGCTTCTCGCAGAAGATCTGTTTTCCGGCCTCGACGGCTGCCCGCAATTGTTTGGGACGAAAATGGGGCGGCGCGCACAGTAGAACGACGTCCACCCCGCTGTCGATCAGTTTCTGGTATCCGTCGAAACCGGTGAACTGCCTTTCCTTGGGGACCTGGACGCGGTCACCGTACTGCTTCACGAGGTTCTGGTGAGAGGTGGTCATGCGGTCCTCGAAGGCGTCGGCCATGGCGGTGAGGACCGTGTTCGGGTCGGCGGTCAAGGCGTTTCCGGCGGCGCCGGTACCCCGGCCGCCGCAGCCGATCAGCCCCACCTTGAGTTGGTTGTTCTCCGCCGCGTGGGCCCCGCGCTGGATCGAGAGCCCGGCCAGGGCCGCTCCGCCGACGAGGGCGCTCGTCTTGAGGAAGCTCCGGCGATTGGTTTCCGTTTTCAACTGATCGGATGCGTGCGGCATGGCGCTTGCTCCTCTGAGGAAGGTGGGCAACTACATAGGTGGGAGGAAGATCATCGCGGCGCCGAGGGACCGAACCTTGGGAGCCGCGGAGGGCCGGTTACTAACGGCGAAGTTAATAACCGGCTACGCCCCTATGATAACTACCGCGTCGCCGCCAAGCAACCGACCGCTAATGGAGCTTGGACAGATACCGCTGGAATTCGACTTCCAGTTGGTTCACGTCCGGCCCGAAGGCGTCGCAGAAGTCGGACCACCGGGTTTCCGGAGTGTCCCAGAATTGGGGGGCCTTTTTGGAGAGCGTCTGCAGGTACTGGACGTAGGCCGCGGATCTCTGCTGCAGCAGGAAGTAGGTCAAGGCCCAGGCTTCCGCATAGGCGTCGATGGCCGTGGCGGTATCGCGGAGCCGGTTGTCGCCGGTTACCAGTCTCTGCAGGGAGTCGGGGGGGCGGCGTTTCAGATAGTTGCGAAACTGGTCCAGTCGCAGCTTGTTGATCTCGCCGATACTCCGCCAGCCCCGCGAACTGCTCAAGTCGGGAGTTTCGAAATACATGGCGATCCCCTCGCTGAACCAGAGGGGGCAATCGCTGTATCGTTGATGAAGCCCGCAATTGAAGGCAATCTGGTGCGTCGCCTCGTGGACGATCGTCGCCACCATAGGCGCCGCGCTCGGCCGGGAGAGAATGCGGTTGATCTGAGCGGCCGAGTTCATTCGCGAGTTCGGACCGCCCGACGACTCGATTCCGGAAAGATCGTACATCGTGATCCGGTTGGTCCGCAGACTATAGTAAGCGACCACCGAATTGACGGCCTCGCCCAATTCGGGCAGGGCGAACCGCGAGTAGGACCCTTTGTCTGCGAAGACGCAGGCCACCAGCGGAAACTCGGGCTGCTTCAGCTCAAATCCCTTGCGGCTCCAGAAATTGGTGAAGGCCGAATGAAGCCGTTCGAGCAGGGCTCCGCACCAGAGCGCATAGCCGCGGGAGGTGTTGTGGCAAACGACGTAATCCGCCGTGTAGTATACGTCGAAGCCGGCCGGCAGTTCCGCCAGCAACCGTGCCGCCAGTTCTTCGCTCGTGTAGGGCTCGAAGGGGGCGTCGTCAGAGGACAACTCACCGACCTCGTCGGCCTTCGCCAGCCAGATCACGCCGTCCCGCGTCTGGAACATGCAGCTTCTGTCCTGCGCGACGATCATGCTCCGGCCGTCCAACTGCAGTGTCTTTCCGTCGCGGTTGAGTACCAGGTGGTCCAGTCCCGAGGCGGAGCGTGCGGCGCAAAGAATAGCCGCAAGAAGGAGGGCGGCACCCGTTCGCCAGGCAGGTTGAATCATCGGAGTCGATCCTCGCAGAACGCCAGTCCGTCTGTCGACAGCCCGGACGGAGTCTCGGCCCCGCGTGCAGCGACGAATCAATTATACCCTACGGGATGCCACGGATGAACGGGAAAACAGGCCCTCGCAGGCAAGGAACTCGCGCGAAAACGAGCGTACGCTACACCGAGTCTTCCCATCCGCAATCACCTGCCCATAGCTCACGGCTCGAAAGTCACAGCTTCTCTCTCCGCAGTCCTATCGGCACCAGGCTCGCCACCGAGCCGACCGCCGTCTGCGCCACGAACGCGAGGGGCATCGCCCAGAAGATGCTGATCCCGCCGCTGCTACCGGTCAGTTCTTTCCAGAAATTGATGGTCACGACCACCGTCATTCCGGTGGCCGCGCCCAGAATCGTCGCCCAACCCTTTGCCCAGGGCACGAACATCGCCATGAAGAACAGGCCGAACAGGGGAACCGTGATCAGGTTGACGACCTTGTAGGTCACTTCAAACAGGTTGCCCTGCACGGAGCCCACATAGGCACTCAGCAGCACGACGACTGCCCCCACAACGACCGAAACGTATTTGGCCAGCCGCACGTGATCCAGTTCGTTCTCCCTGCTGCGGCGGAAGCGGTCGATGAAGTCGACGGTGATCACCGAACAGGAGGAATTGACGCCCGACGACAGGCTCGACATGGCGGCGGCCAGCAAGCCGGCCACGACCAGTCCGCTCAGGCCGGCAGGCAGGGCCAGCGCGATGAATTGTGTGAACAACTGGTCGGCGTTGCCCAGGATCGTCCGGCCGTCGGGAACCAGATGCGGGTTGAGGCGGAAGTAGGCCAGCAACGAGAACCCCACGAGGGTCAGAAGAAGATTGACCAGCACGTTGGCGCTCAGGGTGGTGATCAGCACCGTTCGGGCAGCCTTGACGTCGCGTGTGGCCAGGTAGCGCTGGATCGCCATCTGGTCGGAGCCCGAAGTGCACGACCACCAGGTGAACGTTGCCAACACGATGGCAAAGAACGTGATCCGTTCGTTGGGATCGTAGAGTTTCGGTTCGGGCCAATGGGCCGGCCACTCCGTGGGCCACCAGTTCCCCACGCCGCCCAGGAAGACGGTGACCAGCACGATCGTTACAACGGCGCCGCCCAGAAGGATCAAGGTCTGGATGACGTCGGTGACGACCACTGCGCGGAGCCCGCCCATCGACGTGTAGGTGACGGTGATCACTCCGAGGACAGCGCACAGCCAGGGCGTGGCGGACGAATCGAGTCCCATCAGCGGCACGAGGATTTTGTCGGTCGTCGCATAGATGATCACCGCCATCCAGAGCAGTCGCAGAGAGAGAAAGAAGATCGAACCAAGCATCCGCACGCCCAGCCCGAGCCGCATCTCGAGGATCTGATAGGCGCTGGTGACCTGGAGCCGCATGAAGAAGGGGATCATCAGCCAGCCTACGACCAGGGCCACGAACGGATAGGCCACGACCATGGCCAGAACCATCGGTCCATAGCGAATCATCTCGCCCGGGAATGCCAGGTAGGTGATCGTGCTCAGAAGCGTGGCGAACAGGGAAAGGCCCACGCTCAACGGGTTCATGTTGCGGCCGCCGAGCAAATAGTCGTCGGTCGTAGCCGTGCGCCGCGAGTAGTACCAGCCGATTGCCAGCATTCCGGCCGCATAGAGCCCGATCACGGCCCAGTCCAAGGCGGTCATGAAATGGCTCGCTCGCCGGCCAACCCGCAAGATCGCGTAGGCGGCTGCCGAGCGAACGTCGGCCTCGGAAGCACCGAGACACCCGGTCAGCAATTCCATGTCGTCTCCCGTCGCCAGCCGGGCCAGCGTCTGACAGGCCTGGTAACGCTGACTCGTCTCGCCCGACGTGGCCCGCCGGCGCAACTCGGCTGTCCACTTGTCTCGCGTGTCGGGCAGTCCGTGGATGGCCATAGCACACGCCAGGTGGACTCGCCACTCGGAATCTTCGGGCTCGGCCTCGGCGGCCGACGTCAAGGCCTTTTGGGTATTGGCGGAGATTGCCGGCAGGTGGCGAATGGCATAGGCCGCCAGGCCGCGGATTCGAGCATCTTCTGAAGCCAGCAGTTCGCCCAGCAGGGCATCATCGTGATTCGGGTCGCTGTTGACCAGCACCCAGCGAGCAAAGGGCGTCATGGCGTCGTCGCCTGCTGCAACCCCTTCAAACGCGTCCCGTTCCGTTCGGGCCTTGGATGATTCCGTTCCTGCCGGAACCGTAACCCCGAGCTTGGCCAGCGTCTCGACCGCGTGGAGCCGGTCGGGTGCATCGGGATCGAGAAATACCTCGCGAATTCGGCTGATCCAGCGAGCCTTGGCCTTGGGATCATAGGTCGCCTTGGCCAACACCCGCCAGATGCCGATCCGATACTCGGGCTCTTCGCCGTTCCGGTCGAGCTCTCGAAGAAACGTCTCTTCCACCCGATCCGGATAGTCCAGTTCCAGCAGGAACTCGGCCGCATGGACCTTGACCCAGCGATCTTCTCTTTCGAGCACGTCGCGGAGCGTGCGAATCGAGTTGTCACGCAGGTCGGGGGTGACCTTTGCCACCGGGTCCGCCGCGACTGATTGGGAGTAGGCCGATAGGGCAATCAAGCTGGCCAGAAGCAGTAGCAACAGGGACCGTAGGACAGGTTTGTAACCTGTCCGGACAGGATACAATCCTGTCCTACAGCCCGATACCGAGTGTTGTGACGGCTTCAACATGACCACTCGCACCGGCCGACGCTGCGACAAGGAACTCATGACGGCAGACACCTTTCGAAGAACCTCAGCCAGTTGCCATGAAACACCGCGTCGATGTCCTCGTCCGCATAGCCTCGCCGGGCGAGAATCTCGCCGAGGATTTGCAGGTCGGCGATCGAGTCCAGTCCGGCCGGCGTCTGCTCGGTGCCGTAGCCGCCGTCCAGGTCGCTGCCGATGGCCGCATGGCGGCAGTTGCCGGCGACCTGGCAGATATGATCCACATGATCGCACACGGCATCCATTTGCACGGCGTCATGGGGCGTTTGTCCCTTCTTCCAATCCGGATAGAGCATCCAGGCGTCGAGGGCGACGCCGATGACCGTGTCGCGATTGACGAGCCGGCGGATCTGCTCGTCGGAAAACTGCCGGTCGCCCGGCACGAGTGCGCGGCAGTTATTGTGGCTGGCCATCAGCGGACCGCCGAACGAGTCCAGGGCCTCGCTGAAACCGGGCTCCGCGAGATGGGTGACATCGAGGATCATTCCCAGACGCTGCATCTCGGCCAGCAGCCGCCGACCATCTTCTGTAATGGGTCCCTCGCTGCCCGTGCCCACGGCATAGCGGCTCGGGCCGTAGTGGGCGAGGCTCAGTGATCGGAGACCGTCGTGCCACCAGTCTTCGAGCTGTTCCGGCGAGACGACGGGATCGGCCCCTTCCATGGCCAGGATGATACCGAGGGGCATGTGGTCGCCCGCCGGTTGCCGCCAACGCGTCCAATGATCTCGCAGATCGCCGGCCGTCCTCAGGAAGACAAGTTCACCTTGCGATTCCAGCAGGCGGTAATAGGCCAGTTGTCCCTGGGCCACGGCGTAGGCAGCCGCGGTGTGGCCGTAATCGATGCCGCGCCGCCGCTGCCGCTCGGGGGCCGGAATGTCGGGCTTCACCCGTGCCAGCACCGTCGCGAGGCAGACGGCCACGCCGGCCTTACGCAGTTCGGGCCAACAGGTCGTGGCCCGGCCGCGAGCGTCGCAGTCGTCCATGCCGGCTTCCGCCGCGTTGAGTTCGGCAAGGGGCAAGGTCAAGTCACGGTCCCAACCAAGGGCGCTCCAGGCCAGATCGAGATGGGAGTCGAAGATGAGTCTCATGGGTCGTCCGGGGTACAGTCTCGTTCGTTGCAGGGCGTTGTCATCGAAGTATGGGGGGGAATACTGGAATGCTGGAAAACCGCCCTTCGATCAAACCGCCCCATCATTCCAACATTCCACTATTCCACCGTTCCATCATTCCGCACCGTGTTCGTCAGGGGAAGGAATCGGGAAGTACTCGTCCATCAATTGGCGCACGGTCCAGGCGTGCCGGCGGAGAAGCTCTTCCCACTGTTTCGCCTCGTCCTCCGAGTACTGGTAGAATCCGCGACCGTTGGCTGTGCCGCGGGCGCCGGCCTCGCGCAGGTCTCGCATGGTTTTCGGCAGTTCCGTGGCGTTGCTCAGGCTGGGCAGCACTCCCTCGATCGCGTTGGCATAGAGGGCCGGGCCGCCGGTCAGGTCGATCCAACGAAACGGGCCGCAGAGGGTCGCCCACAATCCTAGTGCGTTGCGAACCGACCGGTCGATGGTTTCCACGTCGGCCACGCCCATCTCCAGCACGTGGAGCGCCTCGCGATACATGGCGTAGCCGATCCGGTTGACGATGAACGCCGGTACGTCCTTTTCCACCATTGACGGTTCCTTGCCGATATTTCTGGCCAGTTGGGCCGCCGTCTGGAAGGCCGCGTCGGACGTTTGCTCTCCGCGGATGATCTCCAGAAAGCGTGTTATGTGGGCAGGCTCGGCCCAGTGCATGCCCAGGAACCGCTGCGGGTGCTTGCGTCCCCGCTGAAGCTGCGAGATCGGTAGTGCCGAGGTGTTGCTGGCAATCGGCACGTCGGCCCCGAGCAGTTCTTCGAGCCGATCATAGACCTCCTGCTTCGTATCCATGTCCTCGACCACCGATTCGATGACAAACTCGCAATCGGCCATCGGGTCCAGCGAAGTGACCGGCTCGTATCGCTCGGGCCACTCCTGCAACAATCCTTCAGGAAAGCCGGCCCGCTGGACCAGGTCGCCGATCGCCCGGCCGATGTAGGTTCTTGCTTCGTCGTGGGTGGCTTCGCGGCGAGTGAAGGCGACCACGCGAAACCCGTGCCCCAGCAGGCAGGCGGCGATTCCGCGTCCCAGGAGTCCCAGTCCCGCAACACCGACGGTCTCGATCTTCATAGGCGTGTTTCCCTTTGAGACGCATGTCTCAAGCCCGGCTGCTCGGAATGGCCGGCTTGCTGTTGTGCCCTTGATACCGGAGCGGGGGCGGTGCTGTCAAGATTCGAGGCTGTTGATACGGACCCGCAGGCGGGGTGGTTGAGGAAACGGGGCGGGCAGGTGGCGCAACTAAGACTATGACTAAGACGGGGATGGGGGTGAAGGTTTTAGGACGCGTTTCTGGTCGGTGACTGTCAGGGAGCAGCGGGCTTGTTGGCAGTGCGACAGGTCGACTTCACAACGATATCCGAGAGGCTCCAGCACGCGGCGATAGAGGACGTCGCAATGGCGGCAGTAGTCGGGATAGGGCTCGACATGCTCGAGTTCGAGAAGCCGGGCCATGGAGGGGCAGCGATGCATGACGATGCGAAACTGCCCGGCTTCTTCGTCCAACTCCATGGTGAAATCGGCGGCCTCTTCGTTGAGCGTGTGGCTCCAGTAGGTCCAGCACCCGCGGATCCCTTCCCTCTCGACGGCGCTCTTGAGGTTGTCGAGAAAGGTGTCGGAGAGGTACTCCCAGAACCGCTGGACGGCTTCCGGGCCGCCTTCCGCTTCCAGAAACTTGAACAGTTCGCTGTAGGCCGGGATGAATTCAGTGCAGGAGATCATAGGTCTCTCTCACAGAACTTCCTCCCCAGCGAAGCGAGGGGGAGGGGGGAAGCTTGCGTTGACGCCTTCTTTCATGGCATGAGTTTCGCCAAAATGCTCCACGAAGGCAACTGGCTGCCAAGTGGCCTTGCGTGATTCCCGGAGGAAAGTGAACGTCGCCGCCGACCTTGCGCCGTTGGAAACGACGTGTGGCAACTACGGGCGCGCAAAATCGTTGCCTCCCGCGACACGCCCGCCTATACTCGCTCAAAGGGGGAGGGGCTTCTCTGCATGCGGGGGTGGTCTGCATGTCTGCACCGGCGCAGACGGTCTGCAATACCACCAGTTCAGGAGGGAGAAATCATGCCAGAGCGTACGCGGATGGTTGCGGTTCTTGTAGGGGGAGCAGTGCTCTGTCTGGGAGGGATCTTGCCTGATCCCGCCGCAGCGGACGAGCAGGTTTCCCGGTACCGAACGGCAGAGACCAGGATCTTCGCGGCCCTTGAAGAATCGACAAGCGTTGAACTCATCGAGCAGCCTCTTGCAGACTACGTTGACTTCATCAGGGACCTTCACAAGATCGAGGTCCAGGTCGATCGCCGTGCCCTCGAGGAGATGGGAATCGATGTGGACGAACCGATTGCGAAACGACTGGAGGGCCTCAGCCTCTGCTCGGCACTCAATCTGATCCTGCGCGACCTCGGCCTGGATTGGACGATCGCCAACGAAGTCCTGCTGATCACTTCTCCCGACGAAGCGAAGACGAACCTGGTCACGCGGGTGTACGACGTGGGCAAGTTGATCGAGGTTCGCGATGCCGATGGGAAGATCTGGAAGGATTTCGATTCGATGATCAACCTGCTGACCTCGACCGTTCAACCGGAGAGTTGGAACTGCGTCGGGGGACCGGGCACGATTGCCCCGTTCGAGCTGAGAGGAGCCGCGGGGCTCGTCATTCGTCAAACGCCGAAAGTCCACCAGGAGTTGAACCGGCTCTTTATCGAACTGGACAAGATCGCGGAGCAGTACGGCGACGAGGTCATTCCCACCCGGAAGAAGCCGGCGCCGCAGCCTGCGGGGCCGGGCATGGAGGGGTTTGGCGGGTCGGCAGGTATGGGCGGAGGCATGGGTGGCGGCGGCATGGGTGGCGGAGGGGGGATGTTTTAATCGCCAATTCTGTGGCAAGCGGAGTGGGAAACCCGCTTTCGGGGGCCAATATTCGGTTCCAGAGGGCCGCTCATTGCCCTCAACCGGGGTGGGCGCTAGAATCGAAAGGTTTCGACTGCCCGGAACCCGGTCCGCAATATGCAGCCGGACTGCCTCGCCCGGCCCTTTGAGAGAATGAAGGACATCCGCCCTATGGACCCTCAGCAACCGCAGTTCACCGGTTTGGGAACCCTTGCTTTGCACGCCGGCCAGCAGCCCGACCCGAGTACGGGATCGCGGGCGATGCCGATCCACCAGACAACCAGCTACTGTTTCCGTAGTACGGAACATGCCGCCAATCTTTTCGCCTTGAAGGAGATGGGCTGGATCTACACCCGGCTGATGAACCCCACCACCGACGTCTTCGAGCAGCGGATGGCCGCGTTGGACGGGGGGATCGGGGCGCTGGCCGTTTCCAGCGGGCAACAGGCGATCACGGTGGCGCTGTTGAATCTGGTCCATTCCGGCGGGCACATCGTGTCGGCGGCCGCTTTGTACGGCGGAACCCTGACCCTTCTGGGGCAGACCTTCAAGCGTCTGGGGATCGAGGTGACCTTCGTCGACGCCACCGATCCCAAGGCCATTGCCGCGGCCATCCGCCCCAACACGCGGGCGGTCTACATCGAATCGCTGGCCAATCCGAAGAACGACGTGCTCGACTATCGGGCGATCGCCGACGTGGCCCACGAGCATGGATTGCCGCTGGTCTGCGACAACACGGTGCTGACGCCGGTCCTGTTCCGGCCTTTCGACCACGGCGTCGACATTGCCGTTTACAGCGCCACCAAGTTCATTGGCGGCCACGGGACGAGCATCGGCGGGGTGATCGTCGACAGCGGCAAGTTCGATTGGTCGAAGCGGCCGGAGATGTGGCCCCAGTTCACCGAGCCCGATCCGTCCTATCATGGGACCGTGTTCCTGGAGGCCGTCGAGCAGCTTTGCTACATCATCACCTGCCGCACTCACTGGCTGCGCGACCTGGGCGGGGCCTTGAGCCCGTTCAACGCCTTCTTGTTTCTCCAGGGATTGGAGACTCTTCACCTGCGGATGCCGCGGCACAGCGAGAACGCCCTGGAGATCGCCAGGTTTCTCGAAGCCCATCCGCTGGTCAACTGGGTGAACTATCCGGGGCTGGCGTCGCATCCGTGCCACGATGCCGCAACGAAGTACCTGCCGAAGGGCGCGGGGGCGATCCTCGGTTTCGGCATCCGGGGTGAAGCCGAGGCCGGCAGGAAGTTCATCGAAGCCTGCCGGCTCGCCTCCCATCTGGCCAACCTGGGCGACGCCAAGACGTTGGTCATCCATCCGGCCTCGACGACGCACAGCCAGCAGACGGAGCAGGAGCTGCAAGCGGCCGGGATCACGCCCGATTATGTGAGGGTCAGCGTCGGCTTGGAAGATGTTGCCGACATCAAGACCGATCTGGAACAAGCACTGCAGGCGTCGCAGGCGTGAGGATTTGATGACCGACACGTCGTTACTGAGCAGCGACAGCGAGCGCCACGCTCGCCCGCTGAAATTCGCCCATAATCTGCTCATGGAAGAGCCCCTCGACCTGGAACGCGGCGGGTGTCTGACGCAGGTGAACGTGACCTACGAAACCTACGGCCGGCTCAACGCCGATCGCAGCAACGCCGTGCTTCTCTGCCATGCGCTTTCCGGCGATTCGCACGTGGCGGCCCATACCAGCGACGACGACCCCGGTTGGTGGGATATCGCCGTGGGGCCGGGCAAGGCGATCGACACGGACCGCTATTTCGTGATCTGCCCCAACGTTCTGGGTGGCTGCCGCGGGACGACGGGGCCCAACAGCTTCAATCCGAAGACGGGAAAGCCCTACGGCGCCGATTTCCCCGTGATCACGGTGGGCGACATCGTCGAGGTGCAACGGCGGCTGGTCGATCACCTGGGTATCGATCGGCTGCTAGCCGTGGTCGGCGGTTCCCTCGGCGGGCACATGGCCCTGACCTGGGCGACGCGCCATTCGGACCGGCTTCTCGGCGTGGCACCGGTTGCCACATCCGCGTGCCTGACCAGCCAGGCGCTGGCCTTCGACGTCGTGGGCCGGAACGCGATCTTGCGGGATCCGAATTACCTGGAAGGCCAGTACTACGAATCGGGCCACGGGCCGCTCGTGGGCCTGGCCATCGCTCGAATGCTGGGGCACATCACCTACCTTTCCCGCGAAGGGATGACGGAGAAGTTCGACGCCGAGCGGTTTCGGCCGCGAGAGGTCCTGTCGGCCTTTGAGACCAAGTTTTCGGTCGGTTCGTACCTGGCCCACCAGGGCGATCGGTTTGGTGAGCGCTTCGATGCCAACAGCTACATGACGCTGTCGATGGCCATGGACCTGTTCGACCTGGGGATCACGCCGGAGAAACTGGCCGAGGCCGTCAGCCGTTCCGACTGCCGCTGGTTGCTGTTCAGTTTCACCAGCGACTGGCTGTTTCCCCCGTTCCAGTCCCAGCAGATCGTCGACGCCCTGATCGCGGCCGACAAACCGGTCAGTTACTGCAACATCAAGAGCCGCTGCGGCCACGATGCGTTTCTCCTCGACGACGATCTGCCGACCTACGGCGAACTGCTCCGGGCCTTCCTGGCCAACCTGAGCGGCACGCCCATCTCGCCGACCAGCGACAACCCGGGAGCGGGTGCGGAGCCGGACCGGACGGTTCACAGCCCAACGAGCATCTTTCACGGCCGCCATCGCCTCGACTACGACACGATCGTGGACCTCATTCCGCTGGGGGCCAGCGTGCTCGACCTGGGCTGCGGCACGGGCAGCCTGCTGGCCCGGCTGGCCGCTCGCGGGCACGAGCGACTGATGGGTATCGAGTGGGACGAGCAATCCATTGTCCGCGGCCTGCAGCGGGGGCTCGACGTCGTGCAGGCCGACCTCAACCAGGGGTTGGCTGCGTTCGGCGATGATCAGTTCGACATTGTGGTCCTGTCGCAGACCCTGCAAACCGTGACGGACGTGGAACGCGTGGTCGACGAGATGCTTCGGGTTGGTTCCCGGGGGATCGTGAGTTTTCCCAACCTGGCCCACCGCGATCACCGCCATCGCCTCTCCACGGAAGGCCGAGCGCCGGGGATCGATGCGGCCGCGGGCTACAAATGGTATAACACACCGAACGTGCGTTTCCTGTCGCTCTACGATTTCGAGGATTTCTGCCGCGACAAGGGGATCACGATTCACCAGATCGTGGCCCTCGACACGGCGGCCGACCGCCGGGTCGAGGACGATCCCAATCTGGCGGCGAATGTGGCGATCGCTGTTGTCAGCAAGTAGCATGCAGTCAGGCGGAACAAAATCCGAAATACGAAAAGCGAAATCCGAAACAAATCCAAAGCCCGAAGCAAGAATGTTCGAAACAACCGATTCAAACTTCTTCCGTTTCTGTCATTTGAGTTTTGCATTTTTGAGTTTGTTTCGGATTTCGTGCTTCGCATTTCGGATTTGAGAACCTTCTTCTTCGAGACGCTTTCCCCAACCTACGCTGTTTGTCCATGAAATCTTCTGCTTCCAACCATCCCGACTGGATTGACGACGTGCATCGTGTCGCCCGGGCCGTGCGGCGGCGGGTTCTGGACCATACGCTCAAGAACAACGGCGGCTACCTGAGCCAGGCCTGTTCGGCGGCCGAGATCCTGTCGACGCTCTATTTGAAGGTCATGCATCTCGGGCCGAGCGAGGGGCCCAAGGTTCCTCGTCCTTTCCCCGGAGTGCCGGGACGGGACAATCCGCACAGTTTCACGGGTTCGGAATACAACGGCCCGAAGGCTCCCGACCTGGACCGCTTCATCTTCTCGCCCGTCCACTACGCCCTGGTGCTCTACTCCGTGCTCATCGAAGTCGGCCGTCTGGGGCCCGACGCCCTGGAACAATTCAACCGCGACGGCAGTACGATGGAACTGATCGGGGCCGAGCATTCGCCCGGCCATGAGGTCACGGCCGGATCGCTGGGCCAGGCGATCAGCCAGGCCGGCGGCATCGCCCTGGCTCGCAGGCTGCGCGGCGACGCGGGCCGGGTGTGGGTCTTCATGTCGGACGGCGAGTTCCAGGAGGGGCAAACCTGGGAAGCCTTCGCCAATCTGTCCTACCGCCGGATCGACAACCTGGGTGTCTATGTCGACGTAAACGCCCAGCAGTGCGACGGGCTGATGACGTCGGTCATGAACATCGAGCCTCTGGCCGCCCGCCTGACAGCCTTTGGGGTGAACGTCCACGAGGTCGACGGCCACCAGCCAGAGGCCCTGGCTGCTGCGGGCGAGTCGTGGCAGAAGGGCAGGCCGCTGGTCGTCCTGGCCAAGACCGACCCATGCCGCGACATGGAACTCCTCCGCGGGCGCGCCCCCAAGCTGCACTACGTGCGGTTCAAGTCCGACGAAGAGCGCCGGAGTTACGAACGGGTTCTGGCGGAGATGTGAAGATCTATTCTCTGACACTTCTGGCTCAGAAGAGAGGTCTGAATCGCGTGGGAAACCACGAAATGAAGCACACGAAAAGGGTCCGCGGTGCGAACTGGGGGCTGTCCCCATTTTTTTGGCAGGACGCCACAAAAATGGGACTGTCCCCTTCCGGCACGATCCAGGCAGGGGAGTTGTCTGGGCAGGGGAATGACGGCTGGCGCGAAGCTGTTGAAGGTCTGGGGGATCAAGTCGGGCGTGGCGTGCCTGGAGGCAGTTGTATCGTTCCTGGACTGTCAGAAAAGGAGACTGGCGACGGCTTTGCTCGGCTTGACGACGCATGCCGACGCGCAACACAGCGGCCTCCAGGCCGAGTTGACTCTGCCTCGGTGTGTCGGACCGGAGCGGGTTGTGGCCAGTCGATTGGGCCACGCCCGCCCACTTCGGCCAGAAACAGATCCAGCGTTTGCTCGAAGCTGTATCCGGCATGCGTCCGGGCGAAGAGTAGGAACTCCCGCACCCAACGCACGAGGTATGGCTGGTGCTTATCCAGCGCCAACTTCTTCTTTTGAAGGAACTTGGCATAGCCGTCGAACACCTCGTGCAGATGATCACCGCGATCGCCATATCTCGGTTTCCTGTTTATCCAGATCGGGATAACACCGGAATATCCGTGGTCATCCATCGGATGCCAGGCTGCGACTGCCCCTCTGCGGGATGTGTTTGCGTCTCAAACCGCTTGGCAACGCCCACATTTCGTGGTAGATTCACCCGCAGTAACCCGGCAAAGGGGGATTTCTGTAGAATGACGAGCTCGTCGGTCATGGTGTGGCATCCGCGTTGACAATGTACTTCCACATCGATCCCCAGTTTCGCCACAAACAAACCGAGCCCCGATATTTCGTTCGCCCTCTGCACGAAACCGACACCCGGTTCGCTGACGGTTACCGCTATCAAATCCAGTTCCTCAACGAATGCGAACAAGGCGAAGCAATCGTCGAGTTTCGCGCCGATGAGGACGATTTCGCCGCATTTCCATTGCCCATACCGGCCGGCGTTGTCAATGCCGTGCGGACGGGCATTGCGGACTACGTCGATGCGGATGGTGGTCGCCGTCTACCTGGATTCCTGGGCGGCGGCAAAATCGATGGCTCGAAGGGATGATGACGCGAAGCCGACGTGGTCGTCGCGTCGAGGATCGCCATGGAACACCGTACCGACGAACCAACGGATGGACCTCAGCGGCCGGTCGTTGAGGCTTGTGACAATGGGCGCCCGCTACCGGCCGTGGGGTCATCCGTGTCGTTCCGAATCCATTCGTGCCCCCTGCCCGTTCTTATGCAGCCAAGAGGTTCGACGGTCACATCGACCGCTGGAGTTTGAGCAGGTAGGCAAATCCATGTTGGTGTCTTCAGATTGAGTGCACGTGGTAGTCGGTCTTCACGCCCCTTGCGGTTCTCGCCAACTGCATAATGTCGAACCGTCCTTTGCCATGTATGCACGGCCGCAACCTGCCTCGGTCACATCGACCGAAGTGTCAAACCGTCCCTTTGTTGCGTGCGTCGATGTTCACGACCGACGTCGCGAACGGCGTTTGCCATTCTGCGTCGGTCACATCGACCTGCACAACGACGGGACCGTTGACCGTGACGTGGGCTAGCCGCAGGGGACCTTGAGGCATTCGTTAGAAACCGGAACGTGGACCCTCCTATCCCTCGCGATGCCCACCCCCCACCAGAAACCCAATTTCCCCAAAAACTGTACAAATGTTCAAATTTCCTATTGCATTGTGTCCGCAAATGTGTATACTAATGTACCGTAGCCCAAAGGCCCGAGATTGACCCCTCGCGGCCCCTCCAGGTATCGATCCAGGCCCGCACACACAACCCGCGAGTACTGGCGCGAGCCCGTCCAGGAACGACCGCCGTTCTTCGACGGGCTTTTTTTGTCCACCCCCCCTCCAAAGGAACCCAACCATGAACGCCCCCCACGCCCCCGCCACCGACCCGACCGGCCCCCTCCCCGTCGCCGCCGCCGTCCCCGACACCGACCCGCAAAACACCCGCACCGGCCGACCTCCCGTCCTCGACGCCAACCTGCGCAAACGACTCGTCGCCCTCATCAATGCCGGCTGTAGCCGTCGTGCCGCCGCACGACGCATCGGATGCTCGCCCGCCACCGTCACCCAGACCATCGCCCGCGACCGCCAGTTCGCCGACGAAGTCGCCCAGGCCGAATCCAACCTCGAAGTCCAACTCCTCCAGTCCCTCCGCAACGCCGCACAAGACCCCCGCTACTGGCGCGCCGCCGGCTGGCTCCTCGAACGAAAATACCCGATAGACTACATCCCCAATCCGCCCCGCCACTACTCGGCCGTGCAGGTCGTCGAACTCTTCACCGCCACCCTCGAGACCATCCGCAGGGAAATCACTCCCGAGCAACGCCGCGCCGTCATCGAAAGACTCGGTGACCTGCTCTGCCAACTCGAAGAATCGCCTCGCCGTAAGTGAGCCCTGACTTTTTGAACGCCCCCCTACAGAGGAAATTCCGCTTGCGTTCACGTCCCAAACCGGAAAATATACCTATGAACAAACTTACACTATCACCCGTCGCCCGAAATCGGTCTCACGACAACACCCAAACGCGTTCAAAAAGTCCCGCAACTCGAGCCGATTGCAGCGCCCGCGAGCAATCGGGGCCACCGGCCCTGTAACCCGACGCGTCAGCGAGGCACGATGTTGTCCCTCCTCGCTTACGCGTCGGGTTACGACAAGACCGCCCCTCAGCCAATCGGTTTGAGCAAGACTCACAGTGGGTCGGAAGGTGAGGCACTCACGTTGAAGCGCCCGTTGGATTGTCATAATGAGATCCATCGGCGGTGCAGATTCGGAGGCGGGCGGGGAACTGGCGATGAACGAAGAGAACCCCTATCGGTCGCCGGAATCGACGGCTGCGGAACATCGCCGCCGTCCGCTTCGGGAGCCGGTCTGCCGCAGCCAGGCAACGGCCCCAGGCCCTCCAGCGTCGATGAACGCTCCCTTCTCCCCGTTCTTCTCTGGGGGCACGTTGTACAAGCTCCCGCGGAGAGCGTGTACGGAATTTTGTGCTCGTGATCGGCCGGAAGGGGACAGTCCCATTTTTGCGGCATCCTGCCACAAAAATCGGGACAGTCCCCCCACGGACAGGTGTCCTCGCCGACAGAATCGACGCAAGCTGGATGAACTGGCGATCTTAGGGGATCATTTCCGATTCTGCGGTTTTTCTCGATTTCAGCGACTTTCCGGCCGATATAGTACGGCGAAGCGCGGAACTGAGACGGGCACGCCAACCGTTCTGTGTGACCTGTGCCCATTATGTGGTTCCCCGGATAACCCGGCCTGTCGTTCCCACAGGAGATTGTTTGAGTCATGAAACGGACGCTAGCGACCTTGCTGATAGCCGGACTGTGTCTTCTGGGCACGGGATGCGCGGACTGCGGGTGGGTCTACAGGCCGTTCGGCCCCGGCACCCTCTGTACGGGCGAGCCGTGCGGCAGTTGCGGCTGTGGGGCTCCGGCGTGCGCTTCGTGTGCTGCGCCCGAGTGTACGCCGTGTCAGCCGACCCCTGCTGAATGCCCATGCCATACTGCGTGCGACCCCTGCGAGAGCGCTTGCCCCGGGACCTGCGGATCGCCCTGCGGTCCCCTTTCGTGGCTGTTCCACTTGTTGAATGCCGGTTACTGCGGCGACGGCTGTGGCGAGATCTGGTGGGGCGACTTTCATAGCGCGCCGCCCTCATGCTGCGAGCCCTGCAATCGGATGGGCGAGTGGACCGGGACCCCGGGCGGAAGTGCTCCGATGAGCACGGGCGGATGCTCAAGCTGCGGCGGCGGGAGCACGATCGACTACACGTTCCAACACCAACCGCGCGTGCTGGCCGGCTCGAGAACAAAAGCTACCCCGGTCAGCCAGGCCGCCAAACCCATATCGACCAAGCAGCGCTGAACAAGCAAGATATAATCCCAGCGCATCCTACGCGACCCCGGACAGGCAGGTGTTCGGGGTCGTTCTGCATTGCGGGCGACTACTTGGCTGGGGCGAGGGACTCGAAACGTCCGAAAACCATGCGGCCGGCACTTGTCTGGAGCACGCTGGTCACGGCAATATGGACGTTCTGCTTGATGTGGTCCCGGCCGCCTTCCACCACCACCATGGTCCCGTCGTCCAGATACCCCACGCCTTGGCCGGGTTCTTCACCGGCCTTGACGATCCGCACCTCGATGTGCTCGCCCGGCAGAAACACCGGTTTCAGGGCATTGGCCACGTCGTTCAGATTGATGACGCCGACGCCGTGCAACCGGGCGATCTTGTTGAGGTTGTAATCGTTGGTGATCAGCTTGCCTTCGAGGTGCTTGGCCAACCCGACCAGCTTTAGATCGACCGGCTGCCCGGCATACTCGGGCAGGTCGCGATCGTAGATCTTCAGATCGACCTCCGGGTTATTGCGGAGTCGATTGAGAATATCGAGGCCCCGCCGACCGCGGCTGCGCCGAAGCCGGTCGGAACTGTCTGCAATAGCCTGAAGCTCCGTAATCGCAAATCTGGGCATGACGAGCTGGCTGTCGAAGGCGTTCGTTTCGACCACGTCGGCGATCCGCCCGTCGATGACCACGCTGGTATCGAGGATGTAGGGACGGCGGCCCTTCACTTCTTTGGCGAACTCGATGTACGGAATGATGAAGCGGAAATCATCCCGCGTCTGCATAAGCAGGCTGATGCAGAGGTAGCACAGCATCGGGGCCAAGACCAACTGAACCACCGGCCGCACCCGATCAAGCTTCTCGGGGTCGGTGATCATGAGGAAAGGAGTGAGCGCAAGCCCCCCCACGTAGGCCAAGAACAGGCCTACAATGAGACCGAAGTAGAGAGCCGAGATCGCATCCAGACGTTTGCGGGAGATGAGACAGTCCGCCCCCACAATGCCGACTCCGACAAGTGGGATACCAATGACAAACCCCCACCACGCGGCGGTCGAGCCCTCGGTCAACTCTCCCACATTGGCCAGGAAGATCCCAAGTCCAATGGAGATAATGATGAACACAATGCGAAGGATTAGCAGAACCATGACCCGGGTCCTCAAGGATATTGGGAAAGGATGACAGCGCAACAGACAGAATGAGAACTGCTTATGACATCCTCAGGACCGCGTAGACTCGTTCGGCGTCTCTTCGCCCCGCACTAACCAAACTCTCATCGAAATGAAACATTCCAAACGGCGGAGAACAACTGGTCCTCACATTCTAGGCGAATGAGAGCACCCTTGCAAACCAGGGGGCGTTCGTTTGGGCCGCTTTTGCTCGAAAACCCCCGAATGAGACGCGTATACCCTCCTGCGGAAGACCCCCGATTGGGGCGTTTCCTTGTGCAATGACTACCCGTCCGCCGTGCAATTGGCCCACAACACCGGCTCGAAGAGCGGGCAACGAGGGGGGATGCGACTCCTGTCTTCGCGGGCGCCTCAGCTCGGCGTGCGCTATCGCATGTCAATGGTCTGCTAATGGCGCCAAACGCTCTGACAGCAACTCCCAGAGTGCATCAAGGGATTGGGGAATGATCTTCACGCTGCCGATGGCCGGCATGAAGTTGGTGTCGCCGTTCCATCGGGGAACGATGTGCCAGTGAAGATGCCCCGGCAGGCCGGCCCCCCCAGCACGTCCCAGATTGAGTCCCACGTTGAACCCTTCCGCCCGAAGCTCCTGACGGAGCAATTCTACCGAACGGGTTATGGTGTGGGCCATTTCCAGATGCTCGGAGGGGGTGAGATCTGCCAACTCTCCAATGTGTCGGCAAGGAGCGACCAGCAGGTGCCCGTTGTTGTAGGGGTAGCGGTTGAGGATCGTCAGACTGACCTCCCCGCGACCGACAACGAGCCGAGTTCGGCGGTCCGAGTCGGCAACCGCTTGGCAGATGAAACACTCGCAGTCAGCGCCCGGCAAGAAGTCGAGCGGCTCCGTCGGAACCGACGGCACCTGATCGGTGGCCTGCACATAGCTGAGCCGCCATGGGGCCCATATTCGCTCCTGCTCACCCACGGACATCCCCTAATCTACTGCTAAATATCAACTTAGGGCAGATTCTCGCCTGGCCGGCCCGCTATCGTACAATGGGGGGGCCGGTCAATCGGTGCGGCCACATGCCCAGATCGCCTTGCTGGAGTCTAGCGTGAGCGAACCGGTTACACAAGTCGTTCATAAGAAAGCACTTCGGCACCATCTTTCGGTTGAGACTCCCGCCGAAGGGGTGCGAGTTCTCTCAGGTTGCCCGGCTCCTGCCGGGATGATTCCCGGTGCGAACGGGTTGTTGGCTTCAAGTCTGCCTACCGGGACGTCGATCAAGGAGGTGCGGTTTTGTCGATTGCGCAGGCTACGAAGCGGCCAGCCCGTCGCAGAATCACCCGGGCTTCGCTATGCTGGAGGATCTGGTGGCGTGCCGCCAGGCAGGGACCGAAAACTGGCCCGTTTGCGGGAATAGCGATGGAGTTTCGCGTCAGTCTCGATATTTTCCGTGGTCCTTTGGACCTGCTGCTTTACCTGGTGCGCAAGCATGAGGTGGAGATTGTCGACATCCCCATCGCCATGATCACCGATCAGTTTCTGGAGCACCTGGCGGTGATCGAGCAGCTCGACGTGAACTCCGTCGGCGATTTCGTGGCCCTTGCCAGCAAGCTCATCGAAATCAAGTCGCAGCAGGTGCTTCCTCGGGCGGACGAGATCGATGAAGAGATGGAAGACCCGCGGAAGGAACTCGTTCAGCAGCTCCTGGAGTACAAGAAGTATCGCGACGCCGCCAGCATCCTGGAAGAAAGAAGCCGCTGGTGGCAGCAGCATTACCCGCGGGTGGCCAACGACCTTCCCCCCCGCCGACGTGATCTGGCGGACGAGCCGATTCACGAGGTCGAACTGTGGGACCTGGTGAGCGCCTTCGGACGGATCATCCGCGACAGCGAATCGACGAAGCCTTCGAACATCGTCTACGACGATACGCCGATCCACGTCCACATGGCACGGGTCTATCAGCGACTGCAGACCGAACCTCGGCTGGCTTTCAACGGTCTATTTGAACCGGGAATCCACAAGTCGTCGGCCATCGGGATCTTTCTGGCGATCCTGGAACTGGTGCGGCACCGTCGAATCCAAGTCGAGCAGAACGATCTGTTCGGCGAGATCTGGCTGCGAGCCCGGCACGACGCTGAACCCTTGGATTTCTCCGGGATCGACAACTACGACTACGTATCCGCCCCGGCGGAATAGGGCTGGCCGACAAAGGATGAACGAAGAGAACCGACAACAAGGCCCTCGCCGCTCCAACCCCGCCCACGGCGAACGGTCGAGCGACCAGCCCGAGATCGGGCTCGAACTGAACGATCAGCCCGTCCGCTCGCTGACGCACAAGGACATCACGATCGAAGGCTACTCCCGAGCGGCCGTGCAGACCTATTGGCGGATTCCCGAGTTCAAGCTCGGTTTCGACCTGGGCAACCAGCCGTGGTCGTTCATGGGGACGCCGAACTGGTTCGTGAGCCACACGCACATGGACCATGTGCTGGCTCTGCCGGCCTACGTGGCTCGCCGGCGGATGATGAAGATGGATCCGCCCACGATCTACCTGCCCGAAGCCGCAATCGATCCGATCCAGAAGATCCTCCGCCAAATGAGCCGGCTGGACCGAGGCCGGTTGCCCTGCAATCTGGTACCGACCAGACCGGGCGACGAGATTACCCTCTCGCGGGAGTTGGTCGTCACCGCTTCGGCGACCAAGCATACGCTCCCTTCCATGGGCTTTGTCGTGTGGGAGTCGCGGCGCAAACTGCGCGAGGAATTCCACGGTCTGTCGGGGGAAGAGATTCGCGATTTGCGTCTGGGCGGTACCGACGTCACTCGCGAAATCCGCATCCCCCGCTTCGCCTATTTGGGCGACAGCGCCCCCGACGGCCTCGACGCCTGCCCGGCCATGTACGAGGCCGAAGTGCTCATTCTCGAGTTGACCTTCGTCTCGCCCAGTCACCGCAAGGACAAGATCCACAAGTTCGGCCACATGCACCTCGACGACCTCGTCGAACGCAGGGAGCGCTTCAAGAATCAGTTGGTCATCGCGTCCCATTTCAGCACGCGCTACCACACCCGCCAGATTCGCCATATCGTCCAGCGCCGGATTCCGGACATGTTCGACGGGCGTTTGAGGCTCTGGCTGTAGCCAGGCGAACGAACACAAGACTCGGTACAGGCCCGATCCCGCGGGAAAGGGCGAAATGCAAGTGTCAACCGCGTCCTCGTCCGCGTTTCCATTTGACGTAACCCGCCACCTGCGGATGGTCGAGGAGCTTGCTCTTCGTGTTGTAGTGGCGGCCCAGTTCCTTCTCGTCGGGAATCAGGTCGTGGATCGCCCGATGGCAGGACTTGCACACGTTCAGCCCTTCGCGCATCTCTTCGCGGCGGTAACGCTTCTTGAACCACTTGTTCGAATGGTTCGTCCGCGGAATCAGGTGATGGAAATTGTGGGCTTCTTCAGCCCCGCAGAGTTCGCAAAGCATCCGCTTCAGGGTTTCACGTGAGGCATGATCAGATCGGTCCAGATCTTGTAGCCCCCGTCGCTCATGTGGAGGCCGTCCTTCAGGAAGAGTTCCGCACGCGGGCGTCCGTCCGTGCCGATCATGGGAGCGTCGACGTCGATGTATTCGAGCAAATCATCCTTGGAAGACAGTTCCTTGATGCCTTGGTTCGCCTTCCGCATCGATTCGACCAGGTTCCAGCGTTTGATGCTCGGCTTGATCGCGATATAGACGATCTTCGTTTCGGGCAAATGCTTGTGAATCTTAGCAACGAACGCCAGGAAGTCGGCACAGACCTGCTTGGGTGCTTTGCCGGAGGCAATGTCGTTGTCGCCCGCGTAGAATACGATCACTCGAGGCTTGCGGGGGACCACGATCCGCTCGGCGTAGAACAGGGAGTCGGCAATCTGCGACCCACCGAAACCTCGATTGACGACCGGCAGATCCGGGAACCACTTCTTCACGTCCCACATGCGGATACTCGAACTGCCGAGGAACATGATTTCGCCCTCCGCCGGAGGATGCTCCTTGTCATCCGCCTCGAACTTGGCCATGTCCGATTCCCAACGTTCGGGACCCTTCGGCTTCTCGGCGGCTTCACAGCGATAGCGGCCCGGAAATCCGGCGATTGAGGCAGACAGCAAGGCAATCAGGATCAGGCGACGTTTCACGGCGGTGCTCTCCGGCGGCAGTTCTTTGGAATTTGTTTTGAATTCTCCCCTTGGGTTCCATTAGAATCAGTCAGGCCGAAGGACGCAAATCCGCCTTGGGCCCCAGCAGAAACCTGACAGGAGAGTTGGAGCATGCATCGATTCGATCCCCGTTGGTACCGTCGTTGCCCCGTCATTCTGCTCGCCGGCGTCCTGTGGACGGCAACCTGCCTTGCCGAAACGTCGTCCGGTCCGCTGCAACTGACGTTGCCGCCGGCCGTATACGCGGTACCGGGAGTCGAAATGAACGTCTACTTCGACAATGTAGTGCTCACGGAGACGCCCGAGGCGTATCGGTTCCAGGTGACGTGCGATCTCGGCACCTCGGAGGAGAAACGATGGACGCTGCTGCCCACGGCCGCCGATGTGGGGGAGCATCCGCTGACGATCGCCGTCAGCGATTCGTCGGGCAAGGAATTGGGACGAGCCGCCACCGTCTTGAGGATCGTGCCTGCCGATGCGGGGGCCGGGAAATCGATCCGCCTGCTGATCGTGGGCGACAGCTTGACCCACGCAACCGTCTACGCGAACGAGATGGCCCGCCTGCTGTCGTTGCCCGGCAACCCGAAGTGGACGATGCTGGGTACGCACCGGCCGCCCCAGGCGGCCGACGGCGTGGCGCACGAGGGTTACGGCGGCTGGACCTGGAATCGATTCCTCACTCACTACGAGCCGAATCCGGACGGCACGTACCGGAAGCGGAGCAGCCCCTTTGTCTACCCGGGCGACGACGAAAAACCCGTGCTGGACCTGAAACGATACTTCGACGAAGCCTGCGGCGGGGAGCGGCCCGACTACGTCACGATCCTGCTGGGCATCAACGATTGCTTCGGCGCCAACCCCGAGGACCCGGCCAAGAGGGACGCCACGATCGATTCGATGCTGGCCAACGCCGACACGCTCCTGGCGGCCTTTCGTGAAGCGGCCCCGGACGCCGAACTGGGCATCTGCCTGACCCCGCCGCCCAACTCGCGTGAAGAAGGGTTCCAGGCGAATTACCAGGGCAAGTACCATCGCTGGGGCTGGAAGCGGATCCAGCACCGGCTCGTCCAACGCGAGTTGAGCCATTTTGCCGATCGGCAGAGCGTATTCATCGTGCCCATCGAGTTGAATCTCGATCCGGTGGACGGGTACCCGACGAACAACGGCGTCCATCCCAACGCCAGCGGATACCAGCAGATCGGGGCCTCGATCTACGCGTGGCTGAAGATGCGATTGCAGACGCGATCCGAGCAGTAGCGTTCAGCCTTGTAGGACAGGATTGCATCCTGCCATGAATGCCCGGCACTCACGATCGTGGATTCTCCGCGATCGTACAGCTCAAACAGAAGCCGCGGCAGAGAATCTCGGCGAGACGAGCGGGAAAGAGCTCAAGCAGCGGTTCGCAGCGTCGCTTGGCGGCAGCCAGGCCGGCCCCGCAAGTGAACATTCTCTTCTTCGTCTGAAACAGCGGCGTGCCGACGCTTCCGAAACCTGCTTGATGGAGCAAATCGCACACCTCGCGCAGGTTGTACTCCTTGAGATGCAATCCGACCGCCTCGGTTCGGCGCGGGTGGAAATCCCGCGTGATGTCGGAAGGGCGCATGTGCCAGTTGGGCGTGATTGTGACCAGCAGGCCGCCCGGCATGAGCATTGAGCGGATGGCCTGCAAGTATTCGAGGATTTCGTCGGGTGGGATGTGCTCGAAGACGTCGTTCCAGAAAACCAGCCAGTGCCGCCCCTGCTGCCCGGCGGCGACCGTGCGAACGTCGCCCACCAGCAGCCACTCGCGGTAGCCGGGGCCGAGCAGATCACAGGCCTCGCGGTGCAGGGCGGCCGAGACCTCGACCCCCGCCACCTCGTATCCCTGGTCGGCAACCGCCTTGAGCATCACCCCCGACCCGAATCCCACCTCGAAGAAGGAGACACCCGAACCGCGGCGTCGCTGGCGGCGGAGCAGGCTCAGGACGAGGCCCACGTAACGTCGGTCCAATCCCAGTACCAACGGCGTGTGGTTGTCGCGATTGCGGGCGGTATGGATTCGTGCAATCGTGTCATAAGCCAGCCGAATGGCCACGGCCCGTTCGCGCGAGCCCTTGGGGGCGTCGGAGATCCGGCTCGCCAGAATCTGCTCCTCCTGCCACTGAAGCTCCCGGAGCTGTTTCGAATCGAGCGTGGCCAGATCGCGAACCGATCCGTTGGTCAGGACGAGCGGGTTTTGCGGCCTGACGCCGGTGGAGACGTGGGTGGACTGAATCGCATTCTGCGGGAGGACTTCCACGACGCCGGTATCTCAGGGGGGCGAGGTCAGCAGGACAGTACGCCACATAACCCTAGGTCGCGGGTGGTGTATGTCAAACGACGCCCAAGGCGGTTTCGGCGAGTTCACGCATAATCCGAATCAACGGAAAACCACATACAGAACGATCATGCTGACGGCGAGTATTCCGGCCAGGATCTTGTAGTTGCCCAGCCCGGGCCAGGCTTCGCCTTGCAGGGCCGCCAGGGGGTGGGACCAGACGAGCCGCTCACTCTCGGGCGTGTGCTGGTGAGGCCAGACGAGTGACAGCAGGAAGAAAAGGGCCGAGCAGATGCAGAACAGGTAGAAGGCCGACATCATGAACAGCACGCTCCACGGTCCCCCGAACCCCGCGGCGATCATCTGTTCGCTCAGACCGGTCATGCCCGCCGAAGCCAGCCAGGCTGAAAGGTCGACCTTGAAAAAGTCGAACAGAAACACGCAGAGGCCGAGCGCCGACCCGGCGTAGAGCGTCGTTCGCGCCGCCAGGGCGGAGCCCCGCCGCCAGAGCACGCCCCACAGAAACACCGTCGTGATCGGCGGCGCGATATAACAGATCATCGAATTGATGCCCTGAAAGACGCTGCCGAATCGTTCCAGGAACGGCGACCAGATCATCGCCACGATCATGGCCGCAAAGGTGACGATTCGCCCCACCAGCACGAGGGTGCGATCTCCGGTTTCGGGGCGCCAGCGCTTCAGCAGGTCGTAACTGAACAGGGTAGCTACCGAATTGAGCGCGCCCGAGACGGTCCCCATCAACGCGGCCAGCAAGGCGGCGGCGATCAACCCTCGCAGGCCGATCGGCAGCATCTCGCGGATCATGAAGCCGTAAGTATCGAGCGTATCCTTGGCAGGTTGGCCGTCGATGTAGAGCACACCGTTTTGGACATACGCCTCCTTCGCTTCGACGTCGAACTGTTTGCCGTTCACGGCGAGCGTCTCACCCGTCAAATCGACGCGTCCGGAGGCCACCGAGACCGGTTGTCCGTCGACGATCACCTGGTCCGGGATCGGCAGGTTGGCCATCTTGCTCCCGTCCAGAGAGCCGTTGTGTACGAGTCCCAGGCAGATCAAACCGGGCAGTACGAAGATGAACACCGGCAGGATCTTGATGAAGCCCGCAAACAGCGGGCCGACCCGGGCGTGGTTCTCGTCCTTGGCGCCCAGAACTCGCTGCACGATCGTCTGGTCGGCGCACCAATACCAGATGCCGATCACCGGGTAGCCGAGCATGACGGAGTACCACGGCAGGTTCGACGAGTCGCCCTTGGGACGGAGAACGCTGAGCTTGATCGGATCGACGGACTGGCTCAACCCGTCCCACCCGCCGATCGAGTAGTAGCCGATGGCCGTGATGCAGATGGCGCCGATCAGCAGCACCACGGTCTGGATCGACTCGGTGACCACGACCGCCGTCAGTCCGCCAACGATCGTGTAGAGCCCGGTCAACGCTGCCGTGATGATGATGCTGGAGATGAGCGGCATGCCGAACATGCCCTCCAGAACCTTGGCGCCGGTGAATAGCGAGAATCCGATGTGCAGGAAGACGGCCGAGAAGATCGACAGGATCGCCAGCCAGTCGCGGCAGGCGCGGTTGTAGCGCTGTTCCAGGAAGTCGGGCAGCGTCGCCACCCTGGAGCGGATGTAGAAGGGAGCAAAGAACAGCGAGAGGATGATCAGCGTGAAAGGGGCCATCCACTCGAAGTTGCCGTAGGCCAGGCCGTTGTCGTAGCCTTCCTGGGCCAACGAAACCAGGTGAATCGTAGAGATATTGGTGGAAAACAGGGCCAGCCCGATCACCGGCCAGGTCAAGGTCCCGCCGGCCAAGAAGTAGTCCTTGCCGGAGCCTTTGTCTCGGTGTTGCCGCAATCCGACCCAGCATCCCAGCCCGACGATTCCGACCAGGTAGGCGATGATGATGAAAAGGTCGATTAGATGGATCTGGATCTGCAAGGGTCGACTCCTTGAAGGCTGCGTCAGGGGGTCTGTACCGAATTCTGTGCTCGTGATCGTGCCGGAAGGGGACAGTCCCATTTTTGTGGCGTCCTGCCACAAAACTCGGGACAGTCCCCGTCAGGTGATATTCCGACCATGCTAGCGTGGCCGGTCGGGTGTGGCAATCGTTCTGAGCCCTCCGAGAACGGCGAGAATTGGACTCACCCGACTCCAGCGGCTAGAATCGACACCCGCAAGAACCGCTCCCTTTCAGGCAACATACGCTACTGCCGGATTGAGCGGCAGAATGGTCGGTCGCTGATGGCGCACATACTCACGCAAGGGCGCGAAGGCGCGAGAGGACTCTTCCCATGAGGTTGTCTATCGTATGGCTGTCGTTTGCATTCGTATTCCCTCTTGGCTTTGTTCACGCCGATGAGGGTGAGCAGGGTTTTACTCCCATCTTCAACGGCAAGGACCTCACCGGTTGGGAGGGGAAGCCGGGAGGGTGGTGGGTCGAAGACGGCGCCATCACCTCGCAGAGCACGGAAGCGAACCCCTGCGTCAAGCACCATTACCTCTACTGGAAAGGCGGGGAACCGGCCAACTTCATCTTGCGATTCAAGTACAAGTTGGTGGGTGGCAATTCGGGCGTGCAATTTCGTAGCCAGGTTCGTCCTGATTGGGACACCTGGGGCTACCAGGCCGACATGGAGGCAGGCAAGCAGTGGACCGGCTGCCTGTTCCAGCACGACCGAGGCGGTGTCGTCATGCGCGGCAAAAAGGCCGTCATCGCCGAAGACGGCACCCGCACCGAAGAGGACTTTGCCTCCGGCGATGAGCTGCAGAAAAAGATCAAGGCCGACGACTGGAACGATTATGAGATCATCGCCGAAGGCAGCAAGATCGTGCTCAAGATCAACGGCCAACTCATGTGCGAGGTCGACGATCGTGATGCCAAGCTCGCCTGCAAGAAGGGCATTATTGCCCTGCAAATGCACCCAGGCCCCCCCATGAAGGTGCAGTTCCGAGATATGCGTATCAAGATCCTCGACTGAGGCGTGCCCTGGGCAAGTAAACGAGACGTGACTACTGCCTCTGCACCCAGAGGAAATCGAGTCCGATCTCGGTCTCTGGTACGCCTTCAGGGCCGCCTTCGTACCGCAACGTGATCCGCTGCTTGCCCTCGCCCAGTTCCAACGGCGGAGATGAGAACGTCCGCAGCAGGGTTCGATACGGCACAAACAAATCGACCGGCTCGTCCGCTCCCAGAATCGGCTTGCCGTCGAGCGACGCGGAAAACCTCCCCGATTTCGGCGTCAGAGCGACGGTGAAACGAAGTGTGTAGCGGCCTGTCTCGGCCACAGGGACCTTGATCGACAACTCGTCGCCGGGTCTCGCCGGCCGCCAGACCGCCAGCTTTCCCCCCGCCCAGAGTCGGCCTTCCCGCAACTCCAATTCCGTATCAGCGATCTCTTCAAACTGGTGAAACATCGAATTGGCGGAGCCCCGGCGTGCAACCGGCATCCAGTTCTCCGGAAGTTCCAGCACACGCAGATCCTCATCGGTGATGTGTACGTGGTCGTCAGTGATACCGGGGCGGCCGTAGTGATAGGCCAACCGGGCGTAGGAAAACCCGGGCGTGCGCTCGTGGCTGAACACCTCCATGTAGAAGGCGATACGATGCTGGAACGGGAGCGCATCGAGAATGTGCCAACGGTGATTGGTCACGAAGCCCCGGTTGGCCGGCCCGTCGTTGCGAGGCTGGCCGCAGTAGGGGAAAACGAAGATGTCGGGCGACGACCACGAGTAGTTGTAGTAGTCCTCGCTCCCCGTTCCGAATGTCGACGGCCGCACGTCTTCGTCAACAAAGATCTTCTCGTCGCCTTCACCCCACCAACTCCCGCTGGGATGCGGAGCCGGACTGGGATTCAGCAGAAGCGTGCTGGTGCCAACATAGACACCCCGTCCGCCCGCCACCAGAAACGGCAGGTCCTGAACGCCGGGCGCCGTATCGGCGACCAGGTCGTGGTCGACTCGCCACCGGGCCCGGAAGTGCATGGACTTCGTGTTGTCCCAGTTGTCGTCCGCGGGCAAGACGGACCCGGCCGCCGCCACCGGCTGCTTGCCCCGGTTTTGCAGCAAGATCTTGCACGAGCGGGCGAACGGCATCACGTATCGGCAGGTCATCGTACCGTCGGGGTCGACGGTGAACGGAACGGAAGTGAACGGGTTCACCCCCGGGGCGGCGCCGAAGAAGTCGCCCACGGGACTCTCGACCTGTCCCCAAGGATGGTCGTCGAAGACGATGTGCAAAACCGTTTGCCGCAAGGCCGCGTCGAGATCGTCTGCCGTCAGCTTCAGGGTCAGCCGCTCGATCGCCGCAGGACCCTCGATGGCCAACACTTCTTCCGTGGCGCCCGGTTCGACCTTGCACTGGATGGACAGGGGCTCGCGTTTGCTCGCATAGGACCAGGCTTCGTTCGGGTCGGCCAACACCCCGGCAACACGCTCAAACGTCTTGCGATATTCCTTCAAGTCTCCGGCACGGAACGCCTTCACTTCGGCTCCCGCTTCATAGCAGCGGACCTGCACTTCGTAGAAGTGGATCTTCTGCACGTTGCCCGTCCAGACGATTCGGCACCGTCGCGCAAAGGGAACCGGCAGATAGCAGGCGTCGCGCTGCTGGAACGTCCCTGCGAACAGGCCCACATCGACCCCCGCGGCGGCTGCGTAGCGCCCCGTCGGATCTTTGAAGAACTCGTCGGCCGGCCCGTCGAATGTGGGCGTGTCGGCGTCGTCGAGGAACATCCGAATTGTCCCGTTGATGGCCGCGGTCCACGTCCGCACGATCGCCCCAGGTCCCTCCACGTCGCAAACGAGATACTCGCCGATCCCCTTCGGATCGGGCTCGTGAAGAACCGCCTCGAAGTTGGGAATCGGCTCCCGGCCGAAGCCGTCGGAATTGGCAAACCAGTCCGGCCCGCCGGGCAGCGAGCTGCGGCGGTCGTGCGACGAGAACTGCACCGTCTTGTAGAACGGCGAGGGAAACCCGGCCAGGTTGTGCATGTCGATCATCTCGGCGACCAGCGAGCCGGTCGTGACAGTCTCGCCGGATGCATCACCGGCGGCAATCGCGGTGGTCAGGACTACGGCCGAAAACAAAACAGCGAGTCTCATCGGGGCTCCCTCATCTCAATGTGCAAAGCGGGCATACGAACTGCCACTATAACGGCTGGCAAATGGAGAGGGAAGGAGATTTGCGGAAGCCGGGCCTGCAAGACAGTCGGTCGGGCAAAAACCTCAGAGATTCTGCGAAAACGCGACTCGCTGCAACCGCTGGTTTCCGACGTTCGCGCTAAGCATTTAGCAACACCTTGACACCTGGGTGGCTTGCCTCCCATTTGCCGATGTCACTGACCAATTGCGTGTCTCGAAGATACTCAGCCTCATACGCTAACCGCAGTGATTGTTCAAGCCGCTCAGCGCTTGCGTCGCCACTGCTTTTCCCGCTGAAGACTCGACGAATAGCGATTGACAGTACCTCAACGATGTCGTGACCGCAGGACACTTGCCAGCAGTCGTGGTTCATGCTCATCTCCGCCTCGACCTTCTGTTGCAAGGTCGATTGGTCCAGACCGTGCTGCTGGCTCTTGTTGACGACGTCGCGGACCATACTCGCAACGTTGATGCTCAGCCTGCGCCGGTCAACGAATGCCTGAAACGAAAGTCCCTCGAACCTCAGATTCAAGCCGTCTCGTAACGAAATCAGCCGAAGGCATCCCAAAGGCACCGTGTTTCCGGCAAGCTGACGCGCAATCAAAGGTGTCTCTCGGCCTGAAAAGGTTGATATCCGATCTCCTGCCCCATACTCCTCCAGGATTCGATCGAAGGCGGGTGAGTCGAGCATCATGCATTCGACGTCGTGCAAGTCGGTCTGCAGGACGTTCGGCACACCCGGGGACTGGCCCGTGATCCGGTCAAAATCTGCGTCGATGATGCCGAGAACCCCCAAAACTCCGTCGGCGTTCAGGATAGCGATCGCACCTATGACCCTAGCACGATCGTGCGCGATCTCGATCCTGCAGGCTTCGTGATCCACAATCCGCGTGTAGACGAGGTAGTCGTTGAAGCCTTCGACCACCAAGAAATCGCTGTAGGACCCCGAACGCTTCATTCTTATCGCATTGGCAACGGCATCTGCTGTGATGTACTCCCGCATTCCTTCGGCCCCCTCAATTCGACGGTCAAGTTCCATCGATTGCTGATTATCTGCGGGGAGTGCGTTGCAATCAATACGTCAAAATCGGAGAGTTCCGTGATTTTTTCCAGATCAGGCAGGAATTGCTCTTGCCAGGCGATGTGGAGCGACAACTCCGGTTCGTCAATCAGGATCAACGAGTCACGTTTGACCTTAAACAGAAGCTGGTAGAGCAGAACGACCTCGTGCTGCTCGCCGGACGACAGGCTGGATGACGCTAAGGGAGAGCCGTCCGGCGTCTCAAACTTGATACCCCGAGTCTTGTCAACTGATACGGTCTTGAACAAGAAACGTCGATTCAGAATCCCTTTGAACAAGTCGATCTTGCGGAACAGGTCGTCAAATACCCCCAGTTTCTTCTCAACGTCGGCGATATAGACCGAAAGCACGTCGATCTTCTCGCTTTCAATTCCCGTTCCCGGTGGAATCTCGAAATGCGATTGTTCTTCTTTGTCAATCAGCCCTGCATCCGTGAGACGCCTTCGCTTCTCTTCGATCTCCGTCAGTTTCTCGCGGATTCGCGAGTTGGGAAGCGACGTGGACGGATCAGGAGCAGTGGTGACTAGCCGACGCGGAAAGGAGCGATCGAGGGATTGCGATAGCTCTGCGTATTGTGCAAGCGTCGCCTGTATGAGTTCCGCCAATTCTCGTGCAAACTTCTCGACGACAAACGTCAATTCAATGCCGGGTTCTCCTCGTCTCATGATGCGTTCAGTTCGTTCAAGCCGGTTGGCGCGAATGAGATGTACATTCAGGGAATCGGTCAGTTGCGTGAGCCAAGAGGGGGCCTCCTCGTGCTCGTACTGCATAATATGAAGGAAAGGGAGAGAATCGGAAAATCGCTCCAGCACACCGTCCAGATCTAGCAACTCGCCGCTCGGCTTATGTCGCCACACTGAGGGACCAACGCGCTCCAAGTCGGGAACATACTGTTCAAGCAGACGAAGTGGCATTCCTGATTCGTGAAAGAGTCGAGTTGCAACACTCTGCACACTAAAGGGCTGATGGCGACCATACTGAAATGCCAGTCTCGTGCCTTCATCATTTGACTGCGTGCGTTGCTGCCCTTTTCGCACCGATAGAGTTTGTCCGTCAGCAAACTCCAAGTCGAGAAACTCAAACGGCAATTCGCGCAGTGCACCGTAACTACGTCGAAAGACGGCATCAATCATGCGAAGGATTGCCGTCTTGCCGAAGCCGTTCGGCCCATGCATGATCGTAATTCGTTCGTCCATGTTCAACGGAATCACATGATCGAACAAGCCAAATAGCTTCTGGATACGGATTTCCCTTAGTCGCATGTGGTCACCGTGCGGATAGCTTCCACAGAGGTTTGCCCCCCGATCGGACAGGTCTACATCTCTGATTCTGTCGTATTCTCGAACACATATCCAGCCCCAAAAGACAGAAGACGCCCAATCCTCACCCCAACCCGTGTTTCGCCAGCTTGTCGCGGAACGTCGACGCCTTCATTCCCAACGCTTCCGCAGCGGCCGTCTTGTTGCCGCCGGCCGCAGTCAAGGCGTCGGCCAGAAGCTGGCGCTCGGCGTGGTCCATGGCCGCGCGGAAACCGCCCGTGGCCGGCTTCTTCTTGGCCGCGATGCCGGCCATCTCGGCGGTCAGCAGCGAGGCCGTGATGTGGTCGGCCCCCACCAGCCAGGCCCGCTCCAACGTGTGATACAGCTCGCGAATGTTCCCCGGCCAGTCGTGACGCAGCAGCACGTCGACCGCGTCGGCGTCGATCTCGTAGGGCTGATCCTTGGCGATCCGTTTCATCAAGTGATCGACCAGCAGCGGCAGGTCGTCGAGCCGCTCGCGAAGCGGCGGGATGGTGATCCGCAGCACGTCCAGCCGGTAGTAGAGGTCGCGGCGAAAGGTGCCGTCGTCGATCTTGTCGAGCAGGTTCTGCTTGGTCGATGCGATCACCCGCACGTCGGCCTGAATCGGCACGGTCCCCCCCACCTTCTCGAAGACCTTCTCTTCGATGGCCCGCAACAGCTTGGATTGTTGTTCCAGGGGAATGTCGTCGACGTCGTCGAGATAAAGCGTTCCCCCCTGCGCCAGATCGAATCGCCCCTTCCGCTTCGACTCGGCGCCGGTGAACGAACCCTTCTCGTGCCCGTAGAGCTCGCTTTCGATCAACTGGGGCGGAAACAGCGTGCAGCCGACTTTCACGTAGGGAAAACCGCTGCGATGGGAACGGCGATGGATGACCGACGAAATCAGGTCCTTGCCCACGCCCGTCTCGCCGCACAGCAGCACGTTCGCGTCCGTCCGGGCGGCAATCTCGATCATCCGAACCACCCGATCCATCGACGGCGACTCGGTGACGATCGTATCGGTGATCGGCGCTTCGTCGACTGCCTCGGCCTCGGCACGGGTGCCGGCAACGGTCTTTTCCTTTTGCTGCCTCTCGATGCGAGCCAGAAGCGGGAAGATGTCGTCGTTGCGGAAGGGCTTGGTCACGAAGTCGAAGGCCCCCAGCTTGACCGCCTCGACCGCCACCTCGATGCTGCCGTAGGCCGTCATCATCACGACCTCGACGTGGGCCAGAGGGCCTTGCTTGATCCACTTGAGCAACTCGATGCCGTCCACGTTGGGCATCTTGAGGTCGGAGACCACGACGTCGAACGTCGCGGCCGAGAGCCTGTCGATCGCCTCCTGGCCGTCGCAGGCCGTCTCCACCTCGTGGCCCTGGGTCGCCAGGTCGTCGGAAAGCGTCACCCGCTTGATCTTTTCGTCGTCGACAACGAGGATGCGCATGAGAACCAAACTCAAGGATTCAGGACTTCGATTCTTCAGGTGGGCGTTCAGGCGGCTTCCGGCTCGGCGTCGGCCGCCACCTTAAGGATAACGCTGAACGTGGTGCCGTGTCCCGGAGCGCTCTCCAACTGGAGGCGGCCTCCCATCTCCGAAATCATCATCCGCGAAAGGGCCAGTCCCAGGCCGGTCCCCCCCGACTCCCCACGCGTGGTGAAAAACGGTTCAAAAACCTTCTCCTGGAGTTCTTCAGGAATACCCTTCCCCGTGTCGGAAACCTCCACGGCGACCGTGCCGGGATCTCCTTCCTTGGGACGCGAAACGACCACCGTGCGCAGCGTGAGCGTGCCGCCGTCGGGCATCGCCGCAAAGGCATTCGCACACAAGTTGAACAACACTTCCTGAAGCGTGTACGGATCGCCCTGGACCGCCGGCACCTTGCCATACTTCTTTTCGATGCGAACGTTCTCGGCATGAACCGAGTCGAGCACTTGCAGCGTCGCTTCGACCGCCGTGTTGACTTCGGTTCGCTGGAGCGTAATGCCCCGCGGTTGAGCGAACGACTGGACTCGCTTGGCGGTTCGCTCGATCCGTTCCAGGGCGTCGAACATCATGCGGACGTATTCGGCCAGTTGAGGATTGTCTCGCACCCCCTCGCCGATTCGGTTCAGGCAGTTCTGCATGCCGTCCAAGGGATTGGAAATCTGGTGAGCGATGCCCGCCACCAACTGGCCGATGCCTACCATTTTCTCCTTCTGACGCATCTCGGCGTGTGCCCGGTCGATGTAGCGGTGCATGGCCGTCGTCAAATAAACCGTCAGCCAGAACGTACTCGCCAGGGTGACGAACATCCACAGCAGGTAGACGCCGTCGAGAACGCGTGCGCCTGGAGCGTCGGCCGGCAAGTGGATCGGAAACGACGGATGGCCGTGAAGATACTCGATCAGCAGGACGCCGCCGGTCAACAGGCTGGCCATTCCCGCCACCACGTAAGGCATCCGCCCGTGCAGATACATGCTGCCGATGATCATGTGAAAGACGAAGAAGAACAGGAACGGATTGCGGGTGGCGTCGGAGAAATAGACCAAGAGGGCCAGGGCGATCAGATCGTGCGTGATCTGGCGGAAGACGAACCGGTCCACGTTGGCGTCGCCCACGCCGTAGTCGCGCTGGCTGATCCAGAACCAGGTGTTGCACCCGACCATCCCCGCCGCCACCGCCAGGATCGGAATCGGATTGGGCAACACGCCCAAGACCCGCCAGGCAAACAGCCCGGCCCCGGCAACGATCGCGCAGGCGATCCACCGCAACGAAATCAACCAGCGTGCACCTTCAGGCGGGAGTTTCATTCGATTTCAGCGAGAGATTGCCCGTGTTGGCCGGAATTGCCTAATCCCACAATGATAATGCCGTTCGGCCTCACGAACCACCCCCGAACGGCGTCATTGACGCTCTCCGGCAGTACCACGACAATGAGGTTTGTTCCCAGGTCATCGAGAGAATGCCACGCTTCAGCCAGGTCTTTCCGGCCTCGCTTGGCCCAGTTCTTACGGAGCTTGCCATGGCAACCAACCCGCTTCGAAATATCCCGTCGGTCAACGAACTGTTGGAGAGCCCGACCCTCAAGGGCCTGGTGGATCGGATCAGCCACAGTACGGTCGCCCACTCGGTGCGAACCGTTCTCGACGAAGTCCGGCACGAGTTCCAGACGGCCACTTCCGAACGCTCGTTGCCGAGCGTCTCGGAGCTGGCGGATCGCATCGCCCGGCGCGTCCTGGAAGGCGAGCCCTCGGCACTCCGCGGGGTCATCAACGCGACCGGCGTCTTGCTGCCGGGCAATCTGGGCCGAGCGCCGCTCGCGGAAGAGGCAGTCGCCGCCATGGCAAGCGTGGCCGGCGACTACGCCAACGTCGAACTCGACCTGGCCACGGGAAAGCACCACCGCCGGATGCACGCCCTGGAAGAATCACTCCGGTATCTGACCGGCGCCGAAGCCGCGTTGGTCGTCAACAACACCGCCGGTGCAGTCATGGCCACACTGGCCGCCCTGGCGGCTGGACGCGAGGTGGTTGTCGCCCGCGGACAGATGGCCGAGATCGGATGCAGCTATCGCCTGCCCGAAGTGATCGCGGCAGCCGGCGCGATCGCCCGTGAGGTCGGCACCGCCAACAAGACCTACGTGGCCGACTACGCCGCCGCAACCGACGCCGGCACGGCCGCGATCCTCCTCGTCCGGCCCACCAACTACCAGGTGACCGGGGCGGCCGCCGACGTCTCCACCCAGGACGTGATCGAACTGGGCCGCCGGCACAAGGTTCCCGTCATTCATTGTCTCGGCTACGGTTCGCTCGTCGATCTCGAACCTCTCGGACTGCCTCACGAACCTGTGGTTCCCAAGTGCATTGCCGCGGGAACCGACCTCGTGCTGTTCAGCGGCGACAAGCTGGTCGGCGGCCCTCAGTGCGGAATCCTCGTCGGCCGGCACCAGCTAATCGACAAGATCCAGAAACACCCGCTCGCCCGGGCCACACGCGTCAGTTCGCCGACCTTGGCGGCGCTGGCGGCCACCCTCGATCTCTACCACGACCCGGAGCAGGTTCGCCAGCGAATTCCACTCCTGCAACTGCTGGCTACCTCGGTCGACAATCTGCGGAACCGAGCCCAGCGGCTCGCACCCCAGATTCAGGCGACCCGATCGGTCCGTTCGGCCGAAGTCGTTGAGAGCACCACCTCGCTGGCCGGCAATGCGTTGCCGGAACAGGTGATTCCCACCTGCACGATTGTGGCGGAACCCCAAGAAATCTCGGCAGATCGTCTGGCGGGACTTCTGCGGCAAAGCAGCCCGCCGATCATTGCCCGGGTCGAAAACGACCGGCTGGTACTCGATCTGCGGAGCGTGTTTCCGCGGCAAGACATTCGGCTCGTCGAGGCGATCGAAGCCATCGCCCCCCAACCCGCGGAAGAACCGGCCGAGCAATCCAACTCGGATCACGCGTGAACTTCACGTGCAACCCATCCGTCATTCCCGCGCAGGCGGGAATCCAGGCACTCGGCAAACGTTCTGGATTCCCGCCTGCGCGGGAATGACGTGCTGATCCGCGCAAGGTAATTGCCCCCCTTCGTCTCGGTCGGCGCTCACAGCCCGTCCAGCCCGAAATCGTGCTCGACCGGCGCAGCCCCGACGCGGAACTCCGATTGCTGCCAGACGTACTTGTTGGCCCCGATCAGTTGCTCCGGTTCGGCGAAGTATTGCTTCATCTCCGCCAGTTCCACGGCACGAATCGACTGGTCCGCGGGCCGCAGCGCGCTGTGCGAGATCATCAGCAGAAAGTAGCGCCCCTCCCGCGGCAACACCGTGGCCATTATGCCGTCGGCCTGGGCCTGCTCGAACACGCCGCCGCTGGCCCGAATCGCCTCGGACGACGATTGACGCCCTTCTCGATCTTCGCTGCCGGGCTGCAGTCCCGCGATGGGCAACGAGGACGCAGGGACGCGATCCTGGGGCAAGGCGAAGAAGGAAGCCCCCGAGTCGCCCTCCGACCTGCCCGGACTCGGCGTCCACAGCAGTCTCGCTTCGAGCAGGACCTCTTCTTCGGCAAAACCATCGTCGGGCGCCGGGGCGGCCGCGATCTCCCGCGGGAGACTCTCCGCATGGCCCGGTGTGACTTGCCCGCGCCCCACATAGTAGCCCGAAAAGAACGCACCGGCAGCCACGCACACAAGCAACACGGCTCCAACGCAAACCGTCCGGAGAATCGGCCCCCGCGAAGCAGAGATGGCCGGCTCGCCCCGGCGCGAAGCCGGAAGCGGAGGCGGAGGAGGACTCGCCCTGCCGACAACCGGTGGGATCGGCGGATAGTCCAGGTCGATCGTTTCGGAAAGATCCACATTGTCGGGAATCGGAGGCGGATCAGCTTCCCCCTGCTCGATCTGAGACGATTCCGGATCCTCGGCAACGTCGATCTCCAGTTCCGATGAACCCTCTTCGATTGCCTCGATCGCAGCCTCTTCAACCTCCTCGGCATCAAGCGTTTCAGCCTCGATCGCCTCAGCCGGCTCCTCCACAGACGGGTCGCCGGGCACACGCTGCGTCAGCCCGCACGTCGGGCAATCGATCTGGGAACCTGCCTTGCGCCGAGCAATACTCAAATGTTGACCGCAACGGTCGCACTCAAATCGGATCGGCATCGGCCAAGGTGACTCCAGAAAAGACAGGCTCTTCAGCCAACGGATGTGGCAGGTGAGGTCGGTGCGCCTCTCCTTCCAGGTTAACCCGGAAGGTTGGGGAGGCCAACGGGATTGTACGCCCGAGAATCAACCGCGGTCGCCACCGCCTTCCGACCACACCTACGAATAGGCCGCGAGCACGTGTCGCTATTCGTTGCGACCCTGTTCGTTGTTGTTTCCGAGAGAATTGATCGCCTGGACCAGCACCAGGCCGATCAGATCGAGGCTCCAGAGGATCCCGGCCGCCAGAGCGATCCAGCCCAAGACGCTCCCACCCGCCGTATCGCCCATCGCGCTGAGCAGTCGGCCCAAACCGAACAGGATCGAGATCGCCACGGGCAGCATCAGCGCGCCGACCAACAGGAGGAGGACGACGGAGGCGGAGACGGGTCTCTGTCCCATAGTGTGTTCTCTAAGACGTGTACAATCAAAGACATACGGCCACAGGCCAGACGGGAGAACCTCAGGACGAGCCCCTGGCCGGAATGCAGCGGCCTTGCCATATTGCCGCCAGGGTCCCTAATTTTGCCAGTCATTAGACTCTGCGTCAATAACCACGCTACCCATCGCCGGCAGCCGCAAGTCCCTGCACAAACCTCGTTCAACCCCCTGCCGCAGGCGAGGTCTCTCAGTACCCGGCCGCTCCAGGCTGAATTGCCCGGTAATCGCGACCCGCGCCTGCGAGTATGAAGAAACGATTCCGTTGCCGGGGTATCTCCATCCCTTCTAGGCAGTTAATAGCCCGAAGAACCGGTACAAACCGACACCCCCGGCTTGGCTGGCGATGGCACTCTAACGCAAAATCTTACTGTTCATTGACTTAGATTCATTCGAGGGGAGAATGAAAAGAAGCGGTGTTCCGACGCGGGACACCCCGTAGGTCAGCCTATCCCGTAGGTCAGCCTGTCCCAGGCTGACAGTGACGTAGCCCAGCCTGCCTCAGGCTGACTTCGGTCATTTGCAGCCGCGGAACCGAGTCTGGGACAGACTCGACTACGGGCTGCCCTAGCTCGTGCTTCACACGAAGGTGCGGAGAATCTGCTGTGACAAATCCCGATCGGCTTGCCGTGGCGGCCCTTCTTCTGAGTGGCCTACTTCTCACTCAAACGGCGCATGCGGTGGACGTGTACCTGAAAGACGGCCGCATCCTCAACGGAAAGATCGCCGAGATCTCGGGACTGGCGGAACGATACACGAACCCCATGCTGAGCGCTGGGGCCGTCCGTCCGATCCTGCTCGTCGACGATGATCTAAGGCGAACCTTCGTCAGCCAGCGACTCCTCCAGGCCATTCCTACGGCCAATGCGACGGAGACCATCGAGAAATTTGCCGTCTGGCAACATGTTCGACAGAGCGGGCTGGCGATTGCCAGCATGGGGCCCATCGTACGCATCACCCCTTTCAGCGAGTACGGACGGCGGATCCTCACCATCAACACGCCCAAGGGCCAAGTCAACCTGATCCAGGGCATCACCGAGTTGACGCCGACTTACGCCAAGCTGGAGGGGCTGGTCTCGGAGCAGAGCAAATTCGTATCCGACATGCGCATCGCCACCAACTCGATTCCCCCCGACACCCTCGACAAGATCCTCCGCGGGCAAGTCGACGAAAACAGCCCCGAGGAACGCAAGCGGATCGCCAGCTTCTACGTTCAGGCCGAAATGTACGAGGCGGCCACCAAGGAGCTTGAGGCCATCGCCGAGCAGTTCGGCGACGCCGTCCGCGAGCAGTTGGAACCGACCGTCCGACTGCTGAAGCAGATGTCGTCGCGGCGCCTGCTCAAGGAACTCGAGCTCCGCCGCGACGCCGGGCAACACACCTTCGTGTTTGCGAAGCTGAAAACGTTCCCCACGGAGGGCGTCGCCGGCGAGATCCTGCAGCAGGTCAGCGACATGATCGCCAAATTCGACAATGAGATCGCCCGGCGAGACTTGATCCTCAAGACGATCGACGGGTTGACGGCCAAGGTCGAGATCGAAGCCGATCGCCAGAAGATCGGCGTCGTGCGGAACGAACTGCAAAACCACCTCAACTTCAATACGCTCGACCGCATGACCGCCTTCCTCCAGTTTGCCAACGACGAATCGATGCTCCCCCAGGAACGCCTGGCCCTGGCCGTCAGCGGCTGGCTGGTGGGAAGCGATCTGTCCATCCGCAATCTGCCCGTGGCCCTCTCCATGCTCGAGATCCGCGGCCTGGTTCGCCAGTACCTGACCGCGCCCGACGCACTCAGCCGGTCCCAGGTCCTGGAACAAATCCGCGCCCAGGAAGCCGGCAGTCCGCGCTACGTCGCTCGCCTCGTTCGCCAGATGCTTCCCCTGCTGGACCTTCCCGAGGCCGCGCCCGACAAACCCGGTTACTATGCCCTGAGTGTCGACGGTCCCGGCGGCATGCCGATTCCCTATTGGGTCCAGGTGCCTCCGGAATACGATCCGCTCCGCCGTTATCCGGTGATCGTCACCCTCAACGGTGCCGGCACGACGCCCGAACAGCAGATCGACTGGTGGGCCGGCGCCTGGCAGGAAGGCGGCTGGCGAGCCGGGCAGGCCTCTCGCTACGGCTACATCGTGGTGGCTCCCCAATGGACCTCCGAGCACCAGAAGTCCTATGATTTCTCCGATCGGGAACATGGTGCGGTTCTCTACGCGCTCCGCGACGCCTACCGCCGCTTCTCGATCGATACGGACCGCGTCTTTCTGACCGGACATTCCATGGGCGGCGACGCCGTGTGGGACATCGGCCTGGCCCATCCCGACCTCTGGGCCGGAGTGATCCCCGTCGTCGCCACTAGCGACCGCTACGACACCTTCTACTGGGAAAATGCCGAACTCCTCCCCTTCTACGTCGTTTCAGGGGAACTTGACGGCGACAAAATGGTAAAAAATGCCCGCGACCTCGACCGATACTTGACCCGAGGCTATCCGGTCACCGTGGTCGAATACCGTGGCCGGGGCCACGAGCACTTCTCCGACGAGATCCTCCGCCTCTTCGACTGGATGGGCCGCTACAAACGCAACTTCTTCCCCAAGGAATTCAAGGCCAAATCGATGCGGCCCTGGGACAATTTCTTCTGGTGGGTCGAACTGGCCGATTTCCCCGCCAGGAACATGGTCCTGCCGAGCGACTGGCCCCCGGCCAGTGGCCGCGTCGTGGAAACGACCGCCAGGGCCACCGACGCCAACGCCATCTTTGTCACCAGCGGGGCGGGACGCGTCACCGTGTGGCTCAGCCCCGAGATGCTCAACTTCGACGAACAGGTCAACCTCACCATCAACGGCAAACGGGTCACCACCGCCGCCAGCGCCGATCCCGGCGGCCAAAGCGATTCCGATCGCCGCAATCGCCCCTCACGTTTGCGCTACGTCGAACCCGATCTGGAAATCCTCCTCGAAGACGTCCGAACCCGCGGCGATCGCCTCCACCCCTTCTGGGCTAAAGTTGAAGGATAGCAGGAAGCAAATCCGAAATCCGAAGCTCGAAATCCGAAACAAATCCGAAACGCGAAATCGGAATGCTCAAAACGTTTCCGTCATTCGCCCTTCATGCTTTGGATTTGTTTCGAGCTTCGGATTTCGGATTGGTTGGCCCTCGTTTCTTCACCGACTCTCATTCTGCCCGCGGTTTCAGCATCCGCCGCAACTCGCCCGCCTCTGTATCCCAGGGCAGCGTGCAGACCGCGCCGCGCCCGTTGATGTAGTGGAGACCGCCAGGATGAACTCGCCGCGGGGGCGGGCTTTCTGACTGGAACCAGGCCACGAACTCATCGGGGCTCACGTCGCGCGGCTCGGCCCAATGGATATCGCTCGGCGGCCACCCGATCGCGAGGATCGCCTCTTGCGGGGCGTCCTCATCGATCCGCCCGACTTCCGTCCAGTACGTGCCCGGCCCGGTGACGGCAACGTAGTGGGTGGTGTTGACTGTCCGGTCCCGTCCGATCGACGGACAGTGAAAATGCCCAACTCCGACCTGAGACAGGAAGGGCGCATTGGCGGGATCATTCCACGGTTTGGAGAAATCCATGTTAGCGGAGAAATCGGCGCCGTAATAGCCGTAATAGATGACGTCAGCAACCCGGACTCGCCAACTGAGAACCGGAACCAGATTCTCATTGACGACTACGGCCGGGGGCAGCCGTCCGTACGAAGATTGGTACCCCCCTAGAGCTAACGCGAGTGTCTGAAGGTTGTTCTCGCAAGTTGCTCGGCGACCTTCCTCCCTGCCTGACCGCACGGCGACACCCACGCAACTGAAAACCGCAAGCAAGACAGCGAATACGGTGACGTGCGAGAACATCTCGCGCATGGTGAACTGCCACGGCTCGTTCTCCTCTGCGCTTGCCACAACGCCCCTGGTATGTCGCCAGTGCAAGCCGCCGCCGATGCCGCCGCCGAGAGCGCCGAGGATTCCGGCCAAGGAAACGTGAAAGTCGAACGGCACGTCGCCGAACATGATGATGGTACTGACAATACCGGTAGCCGAACCGGCCACCGTGGCCATCACGACTCGGTATCGCGATAGCCAGAAGCACCAAGTGAGCGTGGCCGCAACGGCAAGGACGGGAACGCCGAACATGCCCGCGAAAACGAAGCCGAAAGGCAGTCCAAGGGGACCCGCGTTGACCACTCCGAAAACGCCACCCGCCAAAATGGTTCCCAGCCATGTTGCCAGCCAGAATACCACCTGGAACGGAGTGCGCTGCTCGTGACCGGTCTTCGTCGTTTCCTGGTCCATCGTTCTATTCCACCACCACCAACCGTGCCGACTCCCTCGGCACCGTCAGCGCCGCCTCTTGTCCCTCGGCAACGCTCCCCACGGCTTCAACCGCACCCGTTTCCGGATCCCAAACCGAACCCTCGCCCCCCGCCGGCAACGTCAATCGCCCCTCCGCATCCACATGGCTCGGATTGGCCACCAACAGAATCTCCCGCCCCGGTTCCCGACGCCGTAGAACCCGCACCGTGCCGGGACCGCTCCAGGCCACCTCCGGCGGCACACGCTCGTTGATCCAGGCAACCAACTCGCCCGTATCGGACAAGTGCTTCGCCGTATCGGGAAACTCGGCTAGCAGCCGCTCTACTTCGCCGGTCACTTCCGCATCGTCGCCGCGGTCCGGCGTCTGGCAAGGAAGGGAACCCACCAAGGCCACGACCCCGCCCGACTTCAGAAACGCCCGCACCTTCTCCAACGAGTCCCGCCCCAGCATCCGCGCCTCCGGCAAGACCAGCACGCGGAACTGCTCGTCGGCCAGCGTCAACCGCCCGCCTTCAATCTCCGCCTGCCCCAGGAGCTGCTCGCTCAGGCAGTCGAAATCCCGTTGGCGGCCGGAAAGTGCATGGCACGTGTCGCGAAACACCCGGTCGATCGCCAGCGGCTCGGGATTCCGAGCAAAATAGCCCTGATACCGGCCCAGGTCCGGCGGCGTGTACGAGGCCCAGACCGAAGCCTCCGGCACCAGCACCGCCACGTCGGCCACGTGCCGCCCACGCCGCGTCATCACCGCCATGCGGCCTACAAAGTCGCTCAGCCGCCCATAATCCTCGGCCGGCAACTCCCGCTGAATCGAGTAGGTCGTCATGTGGGTGATCCCGCCCGAGAACTGCCAGGCCGCCACGCCCAGAAGACGCCGCAGCGGCGCCTTGTCGGCCAGGGCGAAGCTCTCGGTAAACACCCCCTGTTTGCCCGTCAGATGGGCAATCGACGAAGCCATCTTGCACGAAAAATCCTCGGGCACCAGCAGTTGCCCCCGTTCCCAACCGGCCATCGTCTTGTAGGGCGAGACGCCCAGCAGATCGACGCCCGGCAGGTCCATTCTCGCCCAGTTCTTCATCATGCTGCCGCTGAACATCACGTGAAACAGCAGCGATTCCTCCAGCAGCATGTGCCCCGTCGAGGCCACGCCGTGCTGGCGGCACCAATCCTCAATTTGTCCAAAGTAGTTCTCGGCCACTAGGTCGCTCTGCACGTCGTAGAAGTCGTAGCGTAACTTGCTCGTCTTCGCACCGGCCGGATGAAACAGGGCGGGCAAGATCTCGACCAACTCGTACCCCTTCTTCTCGCGAAAGGCGACCGGCAGTTCGTCGCACCACTGAATCATGGGCACGCACTCGGGGTTGCCGCCGCTCCAATGCTCCGCGCTGCCGAACTGGGGCTCGTCGGTGAAGAAGGCGTCGACGTCGGCCAGTTGCTCGCCCAGTTCCTTCGCATATCGGGCATGGGTCAACTCGATGAACCGCGTCACAGCCCGCCGGTCGAGAATGTTGACGTTCCGCCGTGGAATGTTGTGGCGGCGCCAGGTGTCGGGCTGAAAGCGATCGAAAACACACACAATCCACTCGCTGCCGTCCGGCGCCTTCCACTGGAACTTGCCGGCCTTGGCTTGGGGCGTCAGATCGACGGCCGCATCGAGCTTGATCGCGCCTCCAACTCGCGGCACGGCGCAACAGGCGACCACGTTCCCCGACGCCGGCCCAATCTCGGCGGTCGCACCCGGCGCGACGATCGTCGTGCGGCATCCGACCACCTCCACCTGAAACTCGGGATGCCCGTCCAGAACCCGGCCCCCGGCACTGCCGCTGGGGTAGCCGAGTTCGTCGTAGATCCAAACCCGTTCCCCCGCCTGCTTCATTCGGGCTGTCGCCTCCCGCAGTCTCTCGAACCGGGACGGATCGTTGAGATACGTCGGATTGTTCCACGGCTCCCCGCCCACGTTCTTCGAACCCGGCGTCACGCCCCCGTCAATCACAGCCCCGCCCGCCCGCCTCGCCTTGAGCCAGCCAATCACGTCCGCGCGACCGAGCGGCATCGAATGCGTAATGATCAAGGGACGAAACTCGGACGGCGGGGAGTGGAATGACTCACTCAAATCACCGCGCGAGACGGGTTCTTCTTGGGCCCAGGCCTGCCCTTGGCCAACGGCTGTCAGGACGAAAACGAGCGACGTGAGGAATTGATTCTTTTGCATTGTCCGGCCGGTGTGGTGACGCGGTAATGGTCAACAGGGAGGTGGTGTTGTCAGTGCCTTCGACCCTATTTCAGCGGCGCAACCTGGACGCGACAAGATTCGCCCGGCTTGAGGGCGACCGTTGCGGGGCCGGCGATCTTGTAGCCTGGCGGGGCGACCAGTTGCTGCGTTCCTGCGGTGTCGGCACGGAGGACGGCCTCAGTGAGGCGGCCGTCTTGCCACTGGAGATCGACTTCCAGGCCGCCCCGGGCGCGCAGGCCGCGGATCTTGCCGCTGGGCCAGGCCTTGGGAAGGGTCGGCAGGAGGCGGATCTTGCCCAGTTGGCTTTGCAGCAGCATCTCGGCGATGCCGGAACTGCCGCCCAGGTTGGCCTCGATCTGGAACGGTTCGGGGCGATCTTCCCAGATGCGGTCGAACAGGTTGACGGCCGAGTTCCGAGCGATCAGCCGGACCAGCCGGTCGTGGGCCGTCTCGGCGTCGCCCAGCCGGGCGAACAGATGGACCTGCCAGGCACGGCTCCAGCCGATCGGGCCGTCGCCGCGCCACTGGATCGACTTGAGGGCGGCCGCTGCCAGGTCGGGCGTCGCCTGGCGATCGATCTCGTCGCCGGGAAACACGCCCCACATGTGCGAGAAGTGGCGATGATGGTTCTCGGGCGAGTCGACGTCTTCCAGCCACTCCTGCAACTGGCCCTGGCTGCCGATCTGGTTGGGAGCGATCCGTGTGCGCACCTCGGCCAGTTGCTTGCGCAATTCGGCGTCGACGTCGAGGATCTCACTCGCCTCGATGGTCCAGCCGAGCAGCGAGCGGATGATCTGGTGGTCCATCGTGGGCCCCATCACCAGGCCGCCCTGCTCGGGCGAGTTGGAGGGGCCGGAGATCAGCCAGCCCTTGTCGTTTCGCGGGTCCTTCACCAGCGTGTCGAGGAAGAACAGCGAGGCGTCGCGGAGGATCGGGTAGGCCCGGTCGCGGAGGAAGGCCTTGTCCAGATGGTACTGATAGTGCCACCAGAAATGCTGGCAGAGCCAGGCCCCGCCGACCGGCCAGATGCCGTGGTTCGAGTTGTTGATCGGCGCCGTGCCGCGCCACAGGTCGAAGTTGTGGTGCAGCACCCAGCCCCGGGCGTTGTAGTGAACCTTGGCGGTGCGGCGGCCCGACTCGACCACTTCGTCGAGCGCATCGAACAGGGCCTTGTGGCACTCGCTCAGGTTGCAGACCTCGGCGGGCCAGTAGTTCATCTCCGTGTTGATGTTGACCGTGTACTTGCTCTCCCAGGAGGGCGAGAGGCTGTCGTTCCACAGCCCTTGCAGGTTTGCCGGCTGCGTGCCGGGCCGGCTGCAGGCGATGAGCAGATAGCGGCCGTATTGGAAGTAGAGCGCGGCCAGTTGGGGATCGTTCCCTTCGGCAAACCGGGCGATTCGCTCGTCGGTGGGCAACTGCGACGCTTCGGTCGTGCCCAGATCGAACGACATCCGGCGGTACAACTGCCGGTGGTCCCGGCAATGCCGCTCTCGCACTACCTCGAAGGTCTTCCCGGCGAGCGGTTCCAGCACGGCATCGCACTTGGCGGCCGGGTCGCCGCTGATGTCGCCATAGTCCTGGTAACTCGTCGCGGCCGCCAGGTAGAAACAGACTTCGTCGGCCTTGCGGATCTGCAGCACGCCCTCGTCGGCCGAAACCTCCCCGCCGAGTACTTGCGTCTTGAGCTTCGCGCAGAAAGTCAACTCACCCTCGACGGTCTGTCCGCCGCTTCTGGGGAACTCGTAGGGGCTGACCTGTCCGCTCAGCGTGACCGTGGCGCCGGCACCGTCGGCGATGCTTTTCGAATTCGTCTGGAGTGTCGTGAAGCGGACGTTGCAGTCGATCGATCCGCTGCGGCCGGCTCGAATCCGCAGGGCGATCACCTGGTCGGGATAGCTGGCCAGGGCCTCGCGGGTGTAGGCCACCCCGTCGCAGTCGTACTGCACGGTCGCGACGGCCGCGTCGAGATCCAACTCGCGGCGGTAGTTGGTGGCCTGCTCATGGCCGGGCAGCTCGAGCCGCAGGTCGCCGAAGGCCTGGTAGGCGACCTGGCGGAGGGGCACGCTCATGAACTTCTCCATGGCGAGCTTCTCGGCCTCTCGCTGTTTGCCTTCCAGCAGCAGGCGGCGGATCTCGGGCAGAACGTCGGCGGCGCCGGGATGGGAGTAATCGTGCGGCCCGCCGGCCCAGAGTGTGTCTTCATTGAATTGGATCCGTTCGTCGGCCGTGCCGCCGAAGACCATGCCGCCGAGCCGCCCGTTGCCGAGGGGCAGGGCCTCCATCCAGGTCGTTGCCGGCTCGTCGTACCAGAGCTTGGCGGTGCCGGGGACGGTCGGCTCGTCAGCGGCGGCGCCCGCACTCAGCAGGGCGGCAAACAGCAGAAGGCAGGAGCATCGCATGATGTGGCCTCTTAGTTCAAGTTTCGCACATTTTGAGGATGCATTTTGAGCGATCCGCGGCGATCTTCGCGGAGACATGGCAATTGAATTTTCGTTGCACGTCCCGTCCGTTTGTAGCGGGACGAC